>WNFU01000930.1_pt1 | contig 40921 bp, 41 predicted proteins | sample 5400121 | NCBI WGS metagenome assembly WNFU01 (sample SAMN13153360, study PRJNA577476) | soil metagenome | isolation source: 100 cm soil or saprolite under grassland replicate 1 | place: USA:California | collected 2016-06-15
GGGCTCCAGACGCATGGAGTGGGCCGATCGGTTGCCTGCGACGGCGGATGTCCCTGCCTGGCGGGCCGGATCGCGGCGAAAGGTCTGCCGGCTCGTCCAGGTTTGCGGCGGCGCACCGCGGGGCAATGCCAGCAGCGGCCGGTCCCTGCCGGAGCTCAGCGCGCGTGAAGCCCTCGACATCGGAAACCGGCGCAATTGGGCCGGGGTCCTCGGTACCAGGGGGCCCCGGCCCGCCTGCGCCGGAGCTGACGCCCGGGCGGATCTTCGTTCCCCGATCGACCATGGTCAGAACGAGCGCATTCCCTTGACGGTCACGCGGAGCGCCTCCTCGGTATCCGTCGCGGTCAATCCGAACGTCTGCGTGGCACGCGTCGCGTCGACCACGAACGGCCGGTTGAACTGGTAGCGCACCTCGTCGAGTTCGCGGATCGTGGGCACGAACACGCCGGCCGCGCGCACCATCCAGCGCGGGATCCGCCCCAGCCTGGGTGCCGGCAGCCCGGCCACGCGGGCGAACGCCTCGGCCATCTGCCGCATCGTCGATGGCGGTGCCGTGGGGACGTGCCATGGCCGACCCCACGCCCGCTCGTCGGCGGCGATCGTGACGAGGGTACGGGCCATGTCCGGGGCGTAGGTGAAGCTGTGCGGCACGTCCAGGCCGGCCGGTACCCGAGCGGTCCGGCCCGCGAGCAGCGGCGTGAACACGGCGTCGGTGAGCAGCGAGGCGGTACCGACACCGAAGTAGTCCGAGGCGCGCGCCTCGGTCGCGCGTATCCGCCCCGCCTCGTGCGCGGCCAGCGCGTCCAGCCACATCCGGGCCCGTACCCGCCCCTTGCGACCGGTCGACGCCAGTGGCAGGTCTTCGGTCATCGGCCCGCTCACCGGCCCGTACCCGTAAAGGTTCGAGGTGATGGCGAGGACGGCGCCGGTGGCCTCGGCGGCAGCCAGCAGGGCGGCGTGCAGCGGCGGCCAGTCCGTCGGCCAGCGGTGGTACGGCGGGTTCGCGCAGTTGTAGAGCGCCGTCGCGCCGCGGGTGAGCTCGGTCAGCCGCGCGATGTCCGTCGCGTCGGCGGCGACGCGTTCAATCGCGGGATGGTCTGGACCGCCACCGCGGCGCGTGATGATCCGGACCTGCTCGCCGCGGCCGGCGAGCAACTGGGCGACCTCGGAGCCGATCGTGCCGGCGCCGACGACGACGTGCAATGACATGGGAGCCTCACTTCACGAGATATGAGAGCACCGCTCTCTGTTGAGATTGATGCTCCACAGTCGCTCGGCCCATGTCAAGAGCAGTGCTCTCGAATGTGTGCGAGAATCCTCTCCATGAGCGCCGCTTCCATACGAGCCCGGGTGCGCGCCGAGATGGTCGAGGAGATCAAGGCGGCCGCCCGCCGGCACCTGGCCAGCGACGGGGCGAACCTCTCCCTGCGCGCGGTCGCCCGCGATCTGGGCATGGTCTCCTCCGCGCTGTACCGGTACTTCACCAGCCGCGACGCGCTGCTCACCGCGCTGATCATCGACGCGTACAACGCGCTGGGCACGGTGGTCGAGGCCGCCGACGCCGCCGTCGAGCGCGGTGACCTGCTCGGCCGCTGGCTCGCCGCGTGCCACGCGGTGCGTGACTGGGCCCTGGCCAACCCGCACGAGTACGCGCTGATCTACGGCAGCCCGGTGCCCGGATACCAGGCACCGGAGGACACCGTCGGCCCGGCCACCCGCCCCACCCTCGTGCTGGCCCGCATCCTGAGCGACGGTGTCGCCGCCGGAACCCTCACCCTGCCCGACACCACCCTGCCCCCGGCGGTCCAGACCGATCTGGACCGGCTGATCGCCGCGGCGCTCCCCGAGATGTCGGCGCAGGTGCTGGCCCGCGGCATGGCCGGCTGGATCCAGCTCTTCGGCGCGGTCAGCTTCGAGCTGTTCGGCCGGTTCACCAACGTCATCGACGACCGCGCGGCGTTCTTCGACCATCAGATGCGCCAGACGGCCGCGTACATCGGGCTCTAACGTGATCACGCCGTACGAGCAGGACATCCAGGACCAGCCCGAGTCACTGCGGGCCTTCGCGACGGCTCCGGCAGTCGCCGGCCTCGAAGAACTCCGCCAGGGGTACGACCGCATCGTGCTCACCGGCATGGGTACCTCCCATTTCGCCGGACTGCCCACCTGGCGCGCGCTGGCCCGGCGCGGCTGGCCGGCCTGGTGGCTCGACACCACCCAGCTCCTGGACACGGCCGACCTGGTGACCCCCGGCACCCTCCTGGTGGTGACTTCGCAGTCGGGACGCAGTGCGGAGGTGGTGGCGCTGTGCGACGGCCGGCCCCGGTCGACCCTGGTCGCGGTCACCAACGACGGCGCCAGCCCGCTCGCCCGGGCTGCCGATCTGGTGGTACCCCTGCACAGCGGCGCGGAGGCGACGGTCAGCACCAAGAGCTATCTCAACAGCCTCGCCGCCCACGGGGTGATCCTCGCGGCGCTCCTCGTGCAGCCGGCCGGACCCGCACGGGCCGCGGCCGCGCCGGTCGCGGACGCGCTCGCCGCCTGGCTCGACGGGCCCGACCCGGCGGTCGGGACCGCGGGGTCCCGGCTCGCCATGATCGGGGTGGGTGATCAGCTCGCCTCGGCGCTCACCGGCGCGCTGATCATCCAGGAAGCGGCGAAGGTACCCGCGCAGGCGTACACCGCCGGGCAGTTCCGCCACGGCCCGCTGGAGCTGGCCGGGCCCGGGCTCACCGCGCTGCTCTTCGACGACCCGGCCTCGGCCGCCAACGATCTGGGCCGGTTGCACCGGGACCTGGTCGCGACCGGGGCGACCGTGATCGACGTGGCGCTGCCACCGGCGGGCGGGCCGGCCGAGCTGCCGCCGCTCGGTCCACTCGTCGCCGGCGCTGTGGCGGTGCAGCGGTTCAGCGTCGGGCTGGCGCGCGCGCACGGCGTCGTACCCGGTGAGTTCCGCTACGGCAGCAAGGTCACCGACGTCCGCTGACCGCGGTGTCCTGGCGGCGCAGCGAGCTGCCGGTCCCGAACGGGACCGGCCAGCTTGACCGTTACTTCGGGCGGTTGCGGGTACGGACATCATGAGGATCATGACACCGCCACCAGCTCGAGTCCCAGCGTCGTTCCTGCACCCCCAGACCCTCACCGGGCGGTACGGAGTGCTGTCGTGCGTGACGAACTCGAACTCGAAGCGCCGGATGCGGTTGTTCGCCGCGCGGCACTCGGGCTCGGTGCCCGGACCGGCATCAGAATGAGACCACAACTGAGACCGGACCCGGAACCGCCCAGCTAGCAGTTGCCGAACCCCTCTCAAGTAAAGATCAACGCGCCACGCAGGCTTCTACACGCATTTCGCACAGCGGGCACCAGTCGACGATGGGCAGCCCCGGTATACAACTCGTCAGGCAACGCGGCGAATCGGACGTAGCAGCGTCAAGGCACGCAATGCGTCAGCGCGGGAGATCGGCTGGTCCTCCTCCGCCTGCACAGCCAGCGCCATCTCGATCGCCTGCCTGATCCACGTGCTCTTGGGAACATCTGCGGCCCGGGCCGCAGTGGATACCGCCTCGTCCAGTTCCATCGGCAAGCGCAGCGACCGGACCACCATGACTTCCGAGCCGGGTGGTGGCAACGTCGCCAACAGCGCCGCCTCCTCCTCGGGCGTCGGCGGGGCGTCGAACGTGAGGCGGTCCATCAACCCGCGCGCCTCCTCCGGAGTCTGCGGCAAGCCCTGCTTTTCACTCATCGCGTCTCCTCCCACCGGGCGAACTCGGCCAGCTCGCCGGCTGTCATCTCCCGGGCACTAATGATCTTCCAAGTGAAGCCGCTGACGTGGTACACGGCCACGACCAGCGGCCGACCAGCCTGCGTCCGGCCCCAGATCGCGACCGCACGCAGGCCGGTCGAGGGGTCGGCACCAGGCCGCGGCCACCTGCTCTTGCCTTCGAGCACCTGGCGAACCTCGTACGGCTCGATGCCCATCAGCGATCGCAGGCCCCACTCTTCCCACTCGTACGGCACAGCTTGAGCGTACTACTTGCGTGTTACGCGGATCGCTGGGCCGTCCAATCGCTGTGGTTGTCTCTCTGGCCTTTGCGGTCGGTTCGTACCGCTCCACAGCAGCAACCCCGGCAACCGTCTTGAGCGGGTTTCGACCCGGGCGGCACGGAGATCAACACCGGTCCGGTCCTAACGGACTGGGCCGCGTTTCCCCGGTCGACGAGCGGTGGCGGCGGGATTTGAACCCGCGGAGGGGTCACCCCCTCACACGCTTTCGAGGTCTGTGATCTAGTGTCCACGCACGCCCGGCACCGTTCCTGACCTGCGTGGTTCCGGTCACGAGGAACGGCAGCGAACGACGGCGGACGGCAGCGAATGAGACGGAAACTGAGACGGCAAGATCCTAAGTGGACGGCGCTCTCTCACGTTTTCCAAGTCTGCTGAGTGGCGTTCGGCTGCCGTCGGCGTGGTACGTGAGTTGGCAACCACTCGCCGACCGGACGTGTCCGAACCCGCTCGTACGTCGGCGAATGAGACCGAAACTAGACCAACCCCGAGCCTGGCGTCATGGGCTGGGGTGTCACAGCGCCGCTGTATCGTCCGCTCAGGCGCGGGTCCAAGATACTGAGGCAGGCGCGCGAGCCCCGCAGCACTAGGGTGGCGTGTCGTGGCGGGGGCGCGGGCCCCGGCCCGAGAGGATGTGCTCATGGTTGCCGGTTTGACGTTGGTGTGCCCCGTTCGAGGCCGACTCAAGGCCCGGTCGCGTAGCTCTGACGGGCTCAAGCCGAGCGAGGAGCGCCTGCGAGTCGAGGCGATACGGTACTTGGTCTCGCGCGGGTACCCAAAAGAGAACATCCGCGTCGAGGCGACGATCAAGCGGTTTGGCAACAGCGGGAGGAATAGTTTCAGAGCCGATGTCGTGGTATTGAACCGTCCCCTGCGCTCCGTTTCGGCGGACGATGTGGAAGCTCTGCTGCAGCATGCCGTGGTGCTTGTCGAGGTCAAGAGGGAAAACAGCGCGGCCGATGCTGCTAAAGCGTTCCAGGTTCTGCCTATGCTCGATTTTGCGCAGCGTGACGACTGCGTAGCGCTCTACTGGGATGATGTAGAACAACGCGTCTATTGGCACACCCGGCATCGTGGCATGAAGGTGCTCCACGAAGGCCCCGCCACTGACCTTCCCAGTCCAGGACAAAAGCCGGGGGCCACGCAACTCACCTTCAACAAGCTTGACCCGGATAGATCCCTGTTGGACGTCTTTTCCCGCATTGAGGACGTTTTACACTCGGCGTCCATCGGCCCGAGTAAGCGCTTCAAAGTGATGCTGCAACTGCTCCTTGCGAAACTCTACGATGAGCACCAGCATTCCACGTCACCAGACGTGCCACTTGACCTGCAAGACTTCGCTGCGCTTGAGGTCGACCCGGCGAATGCCCTTCATAAGGCGGACGCCGTGCTCAGACGAGCGGTAATGTACTACCAGAAGTTCTTGCCCGAGCCCGTTGAGGAACACCTGGCGCTGTCGGGGCCTACCGTGATCGAGGTAATGAAACTGCTCGCGCCACTCAAGATTGTGGCGATGCGGCAGAGTGTAATTCAAGACTTCTACATGTACTTCGCGCGGCATATCTACAAGTGGGACTTGGCGCAGTATTTCACCCCAACAAGCGTCACAGAGTTCGTCGTGGAGGTGTTGAACCCACAGTTCTCGGAACACGTCAAGGACCCGGCTTGTGGGAGTGCCGACTTCCTGACTTCAGCCTATCGCCGAGGCTTCCAAAGGAACTGGCCCGACTACGCCAGCAGCGTCTGGGGTGCGGACGTGAGCCCTGAGGCGGTACAGGTGGCGGTCATCAACATGATCCTTAACGGCGACGGCAAAACGAACATCATCAAAGAAGACAGCCTTCTCAAGATTGACGCCAATCTTGAGAGTTGTGACGTCGTGATCTGCAATCCGCCATTCGGAACGGCAATCGTAGAACGAAAGACGGATACCCTAGAAAACTTCGACCTCGGGCACCACTGGCTGGTTGTCGAAGGTGGGCGATGGGTACCAGGGCAAACTCTTCTTGAGAAGCAGGAAACGGGGATACTGTTTGCCGAGGCCTGCGTCAAGCTGCTGCGTCCCGGTGGACGCCTCGCGCTGGTTGTACCTAATGGCTATCTCGGGAATAGGTCAAGCCGCTATGCTCTTCTCCGCGAGTGGCTATTGCGGCATTGCCGGATCGCCGCAATCATTGGCCTTCCGCGGTTCACGTTCAAGGGGTCGGGCGCAGACGTCTCGGCTAGTTTGATCTTCTGCGAGAAACGGGCAGTCGCTCTAAGGGAGGCCGGCGAGTCGGAGGACTACGACGTCGCGATCGAAGTGATTGAACGTGTCGGATGGACACTTGGCGACAAACGAGGCGCGCCGCTCTACAGGAGGGACCCGGCCGACGGGACATTGGAGCTTGATGAGTCGGGCGAGCCGATTCTGGACGCGGAGTTTGATGAGGTTCTTGCGCGCCTTCGCTCTAGCGACGCTGCGCAGTTCTTCGACTGGCTGAACGCCGGTCTTCCCGCATCAGAGCTTACGGAAAAGCCGGGATGGACTATTTCGATCCGCGATGTTGTGGACGATCCGAACCTTACCCTTGATCCCAAGCGCCATTGCAGCAAATTCTCTGAACTTCGGGCGGAGATTCGGTCTAAGCCGCACTTTCGCCTGGGTGACGTGGTCGAGTTCATCGCCGAGGGCACGTCGTCTACTGGGAGGGTCACCCGTATTGTGCCAGAAGACCTATATCGTCATGTTGAGATCGCGGATGTTGGAATCGGAACCTATCGCTGGCGTGAGAGACTCGGATGGGAGTTGCCCTCCCGAGCCCGGCACCTTGCGGAACCGGGTGACATCTATGTCGGCTCCATTTGGAGTAGCGTCACGAAGTGGTTCCTCGCGGGTGAAGATACCGCCAACATGATTGTTACCAACGGGCTGCATCGCCTCAGAATGAAGGCAAGCGCTAAGGACCTACTTCTCGACCTCGTGGTGGGTCTCTGCTCTGAGGCGTATGCGACACAAATGCGAGGCCTTGCTCGTGGCTCTGACGGGCTGGCCGAGATCGCAATCCCCGATATTGCAGAGGTCGTCCTGCCAAGGATCGAGGACATGGAACTACGGCAAGAGGTGGAGCCTTTCCTGGCGCAACTCGTGGCCGGCTTCACGAGCATTGAGGCAAAGGTATCAGCGCTTTCGTCTGCTGCGAGATTGCCTGTGCCACGGCTCGCCCCACGGGCGGACCACACAAGCATCATCTAGTGCCGACAGACCTCTGTACGGAGCTGTCGCTACAGCCAGTCCGTACCGCCCCCTCTCCTAGCTGTCATCCCGTCGGGCTCTCGGCGCTCACTGTCCGGGGCGCGTCTTCGGCCACGTACCCGCCGATATCCGCGTAACCAGGTGGCCCCGGTTTGGCATGGATGACCGAGCCGCGACCGTGGTGGAGGATCAGATGACGGCCGAAAGCGGCGGCCATACGCATCGCGCCCGACCCGCACGCCTCATCTTCGGGGATACCGACCCGGCCCGCGAAGGTGCGTACGCGCATCGTCCCGGCCGCTTCGTCCTCCCAAGCCCACAGCTGCGTCATGTCCTGATTCGGGGCGAGCGGCCCGATCAGCGCGTCCACCTCTGCCGGACCGGAAAGCCGTTCATGCCACCAAGGCGGTGTAGAAGCGAGCGACGACCGTACCCACCCCTGCGGACCGAGATGGCCGACACGAAATCGCGTGCCGGACGCCGGGCGATCGGCCTGCCTGATGAGCTGGTCGCGTTACTCCGCAAGCACCGCGAGGTACAGGAGCTGGAACGCCAGGCGGCCCGACAACTCTGGCGAGACGGCGGTTGGGTATTCGCAACGCCGACAGGCCAGCCGGTCAACCCGCGCACCGACTACACGGAGTGGAAGCGGCTACTGAAGGCCGCGCAGCTGCGGGACGGCCGGTTGCACGACGCTCGCCACACAGCGGCCACGGTGCTGCTCATCCTCGGCGTGCCCGAGCGGGCCGTCATGGGCATCATGGGTTGGTCCGACTCCGGTATGGCGAGGCGCTACCAACACCTCACAGCGCAGATCCGCCGCGACATCGCCAAGCAAGTTGGCGGGCTGCTCTGGGAAGCCGGGAGTGCCCCGCCGGACGACCGCGACGACGGCGCCTCGGGAGTGCTCGCCCCGGTCGCGTAGAGGCAAATGAGACGGAAACTGAGACGGAAGACGCCCCGGCGTTTGTGCTGCTAGAAGCGGTGGCGGCGGGATTTGAACCCGCGGAGGGCTTGCACCCTCACACGCTTTCGAGGCGTGCTCCTTAGGCCACTCGGACACACCACCGCCGTGAAGGGTACCGGACGGACCGGCCTGCCGTCGCGGCGGTACGCGCGTGGCAGGATCGTCGACCATGAGCACCCATATCGGAGCCCAGCCCGGTGAGATCGCGCCGCGCGTCCTGCTCCCCGGCGACCCACTGCGGGCGAAGTGGATCGCGGAGACGTTCCTCGAGGACGCCAAGTGCTACTCGACCGTCCGCAACATGTACGGGTTCACCGGGCGGTACCAGGGTGAGCCGGTGTCGGTCCAGGGTTCGGGGATGGGTATGCCCTCGGCGTCGATCTACTACCACGAGCTGCTCGTGGACTACGGGGCGACGACGCTGATCCGGGTCGGTACCTGCGGTGCGCTCACCGACGAGGTCGGGCTGCGGGAGGTGATCGCGGCCAACGCGGCGAGCACCGACTCGGCGATGAACCGGGTGCGGTTCGACGGCGTGGTGGACTACGCGCCGGTGGCGGACTTCGGGCTGCTGCGCACGGCCGTGGACGTGGCGGCCGAGCGCGGGATCGCGGTGCGGGTGGGGCAGGTACTGGCGGCCGACGCGTTCTACACCGACCGGCCCGACCTGTACGAACGGCTCGCCGCATTCGGGGTACTCGCGGTGGAGATGGAGACGGCGGCGCTGTACACGCTGGCCGCCCGGCACCGGGCCCGCGCGCTGACCATCCTGACCGTCAGCGACCACCTGCGCACCGGCGAACGGACCAGCGCGGAGGAGCGCCAGGAGACGTTCGCCGAAATGGTTCACGTCGCCCTGGAAGCGGCGCTGCGGGCAAGCTAAGGCGGTGCGGGCAAGCTAGGAAGCGGACGGCGCCGGCGACGGCGCCGGGCGCCCCGACGGGCGCAGCGGCGCGCAGGCCTGCATCGCGGCGACCACCTTCGGGTCGGCGCGGCGGTCACGGTGACCGGCCAGCCGGGCGGCGACGGTACCGTCAACGCCACGAAGATAACCCGCGACCGTTAGCGGTACCCCTCGAAGAAGCGCTGCACGAGGGCGGCGCACTCCGCCTCCAGTACCCCCGGATAGACCTCGGGTCGGTGGTTGAGCCGGCGGTCCCGGACCACGTCCCACAGCGACCCGACCGCGCCGGTCTTGGCCTCCCATGCCCCGAAGACCAGGCGCTCGACCCGGGCCAGGACCAGGGCGCCCGCGCACATCGTGCAGGGTTCCAGGGTGACCACCAGGGTGCAGCCGGCCAGCCGCCACGAGCCGAGCACCGCCGCCGCGGCCCGCAGCGCGACGACCTCGGCATGCGCGGTCGGGTCGCCGGTGGCCTCCCGGCGGTTGTGGCCGGTGCCCAGCTCCTGCCCCTCCGGGCCGTAGACGACGGCGCCCACCGGGACGTCGGCGCTGCCGGCCGACCAGGTCGCGACCTCCAGCGCCCGGCGCATCCACGGCTCGAACCGGGTGGGCGTCACGCCTCGCGCAGCTCCTCGACGGCATCACCGGCGCCGATCGCCTGGCACACCTCGGCGGTGACGTCGGAGGGCAACATGCCCTCGCGGGCGCACAGGGCGAGCAGCGGCGCCGCCGGTACCCCGAGGTCGGCCAGCAGGTCGGCGTCGCCCACCGGCTCCACGTCGGGATCGGCGGGTACGGTCACCTCGGCATCCTCGGCCTCCTCGGACTCCTCGGACTCCTCGTCCGAGCCGACGACCACGGTGTCCAGCTCCGGCACCGGCATCTCGATGTCGCCGAGCAGCAGCGCGCCCAGCCGGGACTCCTCGGCGAACGCTCCGTCGGAACCGAACACGCGCAGGTCCTCGCCGTCGTCGAGGCGCAGGATCACCAGGTAGGCGTCGTCGGACTCGACGAAGAGCAGGGCGACGGGCGCGTCGGCATCCACGTCGCGCAGCCGGTCGGCGACCTCCTCGATGTCGGCCACCCCGGCGAGGTCGACCTCCTTGGCCGACCAACCAGTAGAACCGCGTACCGCCGCGGCAGCGAAGTACGACACGGTGCCCCCGGTCCATGTTTGTTGTTAGCCAGACGGTATCGGGTACCCCCGAGGTTCGTCAGCGAACATCACCTACCACAACACCCAGTCGCCACCGGCCCACCGGACGGCGACGACGATGCCCGCGACCGCCACGCCCACCGCCGCGCTCAACGCCACCCCGACGGCCACGCCCCGGTCCCCGAACCGGGACAGTACCGCCGCGGTGAGCCACGCCGCCGCTCCGGCGAGGAAGGTCAGCCAGGCGTACCCGCGCACGTTCGTGGCGAGCAGGCCGATCAGCAGCATCCACAGCGCGGCCGAGCCGGCGCCGGCCGCCAGCGGGCCCAACCGCACCGGGAAGGGCTCGCGGTAGATCGGCCGCGGCGGCCCGGACGGGATCAGCCCGCCCGGCGTGCGTACCGCGCCACCGGCCCAGCTGCTGGGCGGCGGCGGGGCGGGCGGCGCCGGGATGTACGGCGGGAGAGTGATCCGCGAGGTCGGCGGTGCGGCCGGCGCCGGTGGGCGCGTGGTGGCCGGCGCCGGTGTGCCGCCGGGCGACGGCGTGCCCGGCCGGTCCGGTGCCGCCCAGCCGCTGTCACTCATCCGCCCGCTCCGCGTGCCGCTCGCCCATCACTCCACCCTCTCCCGGCAGCGTATCCCGCCCGGTACCGGCGTGGTCCGGGTGTGCGACAGTGACGCCCGTGCGCGCTGCGGTGATCGGACTCGGCCTGATCGGCGGGTCGCTGCTGAGCGCGCTGGCCGCCGCCGGGCACGCCGTGCTCGGGTACGACACCGATCCGGCCACCCGCGCGATGGCCCGGACCGCCGCCGCCCGCGCCCCGGCCGGCGCCCGCTGGCAGGTCACCGGTACCGTCCGGGACGCGGTCGCGGGGGCGGACGTGGTCGCGCTCGCCGTGCCGCTGCCCGGGGTGGGTACCGTCCTCGACGAGCTGGCCAACGTCGGGTACGCCGGGCTGGTCACCGACGTGACCTCGGTGAAAGGACCGGTCCGCGGGCTGGTCAAGGAGCGCGCGGGCCCGCTGCCCGGCTTCGTCGGCGGGCACCCGATGGCCGGGCGGGAGACGTCCGGCTTCGCCGCCGCCGACCCCGACCTCTTCCGCGGCTGCGCGTGGGTGCTGTGCCTGGAGCCCGGCGAGACCGACCTCGCCGAGTGGCTCACGCTCGCCGGGCTGGTCACCGGCCTGGGCGCCCGGGTCGTACCCACCACGGCCGACGAGCACGACCGCGCCGTGGCGGCGGTGTCGCACGTGCCGCACCTGCTGGCCGCCGCCCTGGCCGAGACGGCGGCGGCCGATCCGCTCGCGCTCACGCTGGGCGCCGGCTCGTTCCGGGACGGTACCCGGGTCGCCGCGAGCCCGCCCGTGCTCACGGCGGCGATGTGCGGGGGCAACGCCGCCGCCGTGGCCGCCGGGCTCGACGCGGTCATCGCACGCCTCGCCGATGCCCGCGACGCGCTCGACTCGACCGACCCGATCGCCGCGCTGGTGCCCTGGCTGGCGCCCGCCGCCGAGGTCCGCGTGGCCTGGCCGCCGAACCCCAGCGAACCGGCCACGCTGCCGGCGAGCGCCGAGGTGCTGCTGCGCCTCGGGCGCGCGGGCGGTTGGGTCATCGACGTGGCGCCCGACCGCCGCACCGTCACCGCCGCCCGCCCGGCATGAGGGGCGTCAGGCCGGCGCGACGCGGTCGCCCTTGTCGAGGCGGATCACCCGGCGGTCGGTGACGATTGCGGTCACCAGGTCGTACGGGGTGACGTCGAACGCGTAGTTCACCGCGTCGACGCCGTCCGGCGCGGTCCGGGCACCCCGGAACTCCAGTACCTCGTCCCGCCCGCGATCCTCGATCTCCACGGCGGCGCCGTCGGGCGTGGCCGTGTCCACGGTGGACTCCGGTGCGACGACCAGGAACGGGATGCCGGCGCGCCGGGCGCCCAGGGCGTGCGTGTAGGTACCCACCTTGTTGACCACGTCTCCGTTGGCGCAGATCCGGTCGGCGCCGAGGATCACCGCGTCGACCTCGCCGCGCGCCATCAGGAACGGGCCGGCCGAGTCGACGGCGAGCCGGAACGGTACCCCCGCCTGGCGTAGCTCCCACGCGGTCAGCCGGGCGCCCTGCAACAGCGGCCGGGTCTCGCTGGCCACCACCCCCCGCAGCGCCCCGCGCCGGTGCAGCTCGACCACGACGCCGAGGGCGGTACCGCCGACCACCGCGGCCAGTGCGCCGGTGTTGCAGTGGGTGAGCAGCCGTACCGGCGACGGGCACAGCTCGATGACCAGGTCGGCGCCGAGCCGGGCCTGGGCGGCGGAGCTGGCGATCTCCTCCTCGCGCAGCCGCAGCGCCTCGGCGAGCACCGCGTCCCGGCCGCTGGAGAGCCGGGCCGCGGCGCGCCGGGCGCCGCGGGCCAGGTTGACCGCGGTGGGCCGGGCGGTCCGGACCGCCTCGACGGCCGCGGCGAGCCGGGCCGGATCGGCGGCGTACTGGCGGGCGGCCAGCGCCACCCCCAGCGCACCGGCGACGCCGAGCGCGGGGGCGCCGCGGACGGCCAGGCGCCGGACCGCGTCGACCAGTTCCTCCACTGTGGACAGTCGCAGGACCCGGGTCACGTGGGGGAGCGCGGTCTGGTCCACGATCTCGATCGCGCCGTCCACCCAGTCGATCGTCCGCACGTCACCGAGGCTATCCCGGCCGGATTAGATTGGAGCCCGTGGAGACAGTTCCGGCAAGGATCCGGGGGGTCGTCCCGGCGCTCATCCGCGCGACGCCGGCCGCGAGGTACCGGCTGGCAGCCCGATGACGGCCCGTGATCCGGTCGCCGACCTCCGGGAGATCGCCTTCCGGCTGGAGCGCGCCAACGAGGCCACCTACCGGGTACGCGCGTTCCGCTCGGCGGCGGCCGCGATCGGCAAGCTGTCCGCCGAGGAGCTGGCCCAGCGGGTCGCCGACGGTACCCTGACCAAGCTGAACGGGGTCGGCGACGTCACCGCGCGCTGCATCGCCGAGTCGCTGGCCGGCGAGGAACCGGTGTACCTGCGGCGGCTCGCGGCCACCGAGGGTACCGAGATCGACGCGGAGACCGAGGCGCTGCGCCGGGCCCTGCGCGGCGACTGCCACACTCACTCGGACTGGTCCGACGGTGGCTCGCCGATCCCGGAGATGGCGCTCGCCGCGGCCCGGCTCGGCCACGAGTACCTCGTGGTCACCGACCACTCCCCCCGGCTGACCGTGGCCCGCGGGCTGACCGCCGAGCGGCTGCGCCGCCAGCTTGACGAGATCGCCACGCTGAACACGATGCTGCCGGAGGGGTTCCGGATCCTCACCGGAGTCGAGGTGGACATCCTCGCCGACGGCGGTCTCGACCAGGAGCCGGAGCTGCTGGCCGAGCTGGACGTGGTGGTCGGGTCGGTGCACAGCCGGCTGGCCGACGAGCGGGCGGTGATGACCGAACGCATGCTCGCCGCGGTGGCCGACCCGCACCTGGACATCCTCGGGCACTGCACGGGCCGGAAGCTGTCCACCAAGGAGGGCTCGGACCGGGCGCACCGGCGGGCGGTGAGCCGCAAGGAGAGCGACTTCGACGCCGAGGCGGTCTTCGCGGCGTGCGCGCGGTACGACAAGGCGATCGAGATCAACTGCCGGCCCGACCGGCTCGACCCGCCGAAACGGCTGCTGCGCCTGGCGGTCGAGGCCGGCTGCCGGTTCGCCATCGACACCGACGCACACGCCCCCGGGCAGCTCGACTGGCTGCCGTACGGCTGCGAGCGGGCCGCCCGGTGCGCGGTACCGGCGGAGAGGATCGTCAACACCTGGCCGGCGGCGCTGCTGCTCAAATGGACCACTGCGCACAGTGCCTGAGAAGTTCACGTAAGGTCGGCCCGTGGGACGAATCGATGATCTCGCCAACCGCTACGTCGACGACTGGGCGCCACTGGACCCGATCGGGGCCACCCACGCCGGGATCTCCGGGTACGACGGTGAGCTCGGCGACCTCAGCCCCGACGGCTACGCCGCGCTGGCCGACCTCGACCGGCGCACGCTCGACGCGCTGGACCGCACGGAGCCGGACACCGAGGGCGAGCGGGTCGCCAAGGAGGCGATGCAGGAGCGGCTGACGATCGGCCAGGAGCTGTACGCGGCCGGCGAGGTCACCGCCCAGCTCAACGTCATCGCCAGCGGGCTGCACGGGATCCGTGCCACGTTCGACCTGATGCCGCTGGCCGGCGAGGCGGCGGCGGCCAACGTGGCGAGCCGGCTGCGCCAGGTGCCCGGCGCGCTCGACCAGGTCAAGCAGGCCCTCGGCCAGGCGGCCAGCCAGGGGCACGTCTCGGCCCGCCGGCAGATCCTCGAGGTCGCCAAGCAGTGCGACACGTGGACCGACCCCGCGGCCGACGACTTCTACCCGGGCCTCGCCGCCCGGACCAAGCAGGCGAGCCCGCTGCCCGCGGCGCTCTGCGCCGACCTCGACCGCGGCGCCGCGGCGGCGCACGCGGCGACCGTCGAGTTCGCCCGCTGGCTGCGCGAGGAGCTGGCGCCCCGCGGGCGGGAACGGCAGGCGGTCGGGCGGGAACGGTACGAGCTGTTCTCCCGCTACTTCCTCGGCGACCGCATCGACCTGGATGAGGCGTACGCATGGGGCTTCGAGGAGCTGGCCCGGCTCGAGGCGGAGATGCGGGTGGTCGCCGACAAGATCGTGCCGGGCGGCGGGGTGGGCGAGGCGGTCGCCGAGCTGGACGCCGACCCAAGCCGCACGATCACCGGCAAGGAGGCCTTCCGCGACTGGATGCAGGCGCTGTCCGACGAGGCGGTCGCGGCGCTGGCCGGTACCCACTTCGACATCCCCGCGCCGATCCGGCGGCTGGAGTGCTGCATCGCGCCCACGTCGGACGGCTCGATCTACTACACCGGCCCGAGCGAGGACTTCAGCCGGCCCGGGCAGATGTGGTGGGCGGTACCGCAAGGGGTGAACGCGTTCTCCACCTGGCGCGAGGTGACGACCGTCTACCACGAAGGGGTACCCGGTCACCATCTGCAGGTGGCCCAGACCGCGGTCCGCGCCGACCTGCTCAACCGCTGGCAGCGCCTGCTGTCCTGGTGCTCCGGCCACGGTGAGGGCTGGGCGCTGTACGCCGAGAACCTGATGGACGAGCTGGGGTACCTGCAGGACCCCGGCGACAAGCTGGGCATGCTGGACGCCTCGGCGTTCCGCGCCGCCCGGGTGATCGTCGACATCGGCATGCACCTGGAGCTGCCGGTGCCGCCGGCCAATCCGTTCGGCTTCCACCCCGGCGAGCGGTGGACGCCGGAGCTGGGCTGGGAGTTCATGCGGGCGCACTGCCGGGTACCGGACGAGAACCTGCGCTTCGAGCTCAACCGGTACCTGGGCTGGGCCGGCCAGGCCCCGTCCTACAAGGTCGGCGAGCGGATCTGGCTGCAGGCCCGGGCGGACGCCAAGGCGCGCAAGGGCGCGGCCTTCGACCTCAAGCGGTTCCACCGCGACGCGCTCAACCTGGGGGCCCTCGGCCTCGGCCCGCTACGGGCCGCGCTGGCCCGTCTCTAGAGGTACGAGATCCGTAGGTCGGGCGCTTCGAGCCGGTTCGCGTGGACGAAGGCCAGCTGCACCGTGGCCTCGGTGAAGAAGATGATCGGGGGTACCAGCAGCGGCGGCGAGTCCGGCGTGTAGTCCACGGGCAGCACACCCAGCGCCTTGCCCTGGATCCGGGTGGCGTAGAAGCGCACGTTTCCGGAGACGGTCAGGTTGCTGCTCTTGAGCGAGAGCGTGCCGCCCGGCGTCAGTACCCGCAGCTCGAACGGCTTCGACGAGGCTGAGGCGAGGGTGAACTGCAGCGCCCGCAGGACCCCGTCGACGGTCGGCAGCTCGACCACCCCGTCGAAGGTGACGCCGGTCTCGCTCAGCAGGGCGGAGATCTGCGTGGACGGCACCTTGTTGACCTTCGGCTGGCCGGGCGCGGCGGCGAGCCGGCGGGGCGCGGCCGGGGCCTTGGTACCGGTGCGCGGGCTGGCCGACGGGCACGCGGTGGTCGGGGCCGGTTTCGGGCTGGACGCCGAGACCGACGGGCTGGGCGACGGGCTGCCGCTCGGGGTGTCCGCGGCCGGGGGCGTGATGCCGAGCCAGCGCCCGAGCCCGGTGAAGAAGTCATCGACCGGGTTGCCGCCGCCGGTCGCGCTGGGCGACGGCGAGGGGGAGGTGGACGGGGAGGCCGAGGGGGCGGGCTTGGGGGCGGTACCCCCGGAGGTGGCCGACGGGCACGGCGCCGCCGCCGCCGGTGCGGGCGGCGGCAGCGCCAGGAGGGCCGCGGTGACCGCCAGGACGAGCAGCAGCAGCGTCAGCAGGCGGGAGTTGGGCGGCTCCGGCCGGGATACGGCATGCCGGCCGGAGCCGTGCACCGGCGGGGTACCCAGCGGCGAGGTCGGCGACGTGGGGAGCTGATCGGTCAACGGCCCGGTGGGCAGCACGTCGGTCGTCTCGACGTCCTCCGGCGGCGCCGGGGGCGGCCCGCTCGGCCGGCCCGACCCGGTGTCCGGCACCCATGAGGTGGCCAGCGCACCGCCGGCGATGCCCAGCACCATCCCGACGAAGAAGCCGCCGAGGTTGAGCCCCATCAGGGCGGCCACGGCGACCGCCGCGCCGACGACGCCGTAGAAGATCCGCTGCCCGGGGGTGAGCCAGGTGAGGATCCCGCACAGCAGCACCGCCAGCGGGATCAGCCAGGACAGGAACCCCTGGGAGCCGAAGGTCGCCTTCACCGGCAGGAAGTCCATGTGCGCGGAGACGTACATCTCGACGCCGGAAAGGAGCAGGAAGAGCCCGCCCCAGAACGGCCGGGTCCGCCGCCACTGGCGGAAGGCCAGCCGCGCCCGGGTGAAGGCCAGCCGCGCCCGGGTGAAGGTGGACACGGAGCCCGCGGGACGAGGTCCCGCGGGCTCCTGGCCGCTTAGGGGAAGCACTGCTCGCCACTCAGGCTGACGTGCAGGTCCAGCCCGTTGAGCGTGAACGTGCCGGCGCTGGTCGACCAGGCCACCTGCCTGAGCCCGTTGATGGTGACCTTGTCGGCCTGCTGGCCGAACCCGCCGGCCTGACCGACGGCCTTCGCCGGGCCCTTGTTCAGGGTCGACGCGTCCTGGCCGATGTCGATGACCTCGAAGACCGCGTCACCGGAGAGCTGGGTCATGTCGATCAGCAGGTCGGTGGCCGACGCCGGCGTGTCCTTGCCGGCCCGGATCACCAAGCTGATGCTCGTACCAGGAACGACCACCGACTGGCAGAGGTTCTTCAGGGTGGCGCTCTTGATGCCGGACACGGCGACCGGGTGCTTGTTGCCGGCCTTGTCTACCGCGAGGCCGCCGTACTGCACGAAGCCGGTACCGACGAGCGTGTCCGCCGAAACCTTGAAGGTGGAGCCCGATACCGCGAACGACGCCGCGATCGCGCCGTTCGCCATGCCGAACAACATGGCTCCCGCGACGACTAGGCCGGTTACGGCGACGGCCGCGAAGCGGCGCCATCGGGTATGGCCGAGCACCGGGGAGCCGTGCGCATCATTCACAGATCCTCCTTGGGGGACGGGGGACGCGCAGGCCATGCGGGGTACGAATGAGGACGCATCGCCCTTATCCGCCGAGCGGATTCGGCGTGGAGATGATGGTGCTCCGCAAGACCGGGGCGGACAAGAGGTTGTGCTACTGATGAGTAATAGAACGGCGCGGGGCGGCTACCGAACGTGAGACAAGTTCGGTATTAGTCTGACGATCGACGACCTACGAAGCGGGCCAAATCGGGCGCGATCAGCTACTGACGGTCATCGATTTTGCCTCTATTACGGTTTCGTAAAGGTTACGCGTGAGTAACCGGTGGGCGGGCTGTCAGCGACCTTCGCCCACGGGTGCGATCAGCGCGCCGGCTCGGGCACGCACACCGTGATCGCCTGCGGCACCGCGCGGACCCGCATCCGGGTGGTCTTCTTCCGCGCCCCACCGTCCAGCTCGTACACCAGCGGGGCGCCGAGCGTGACGTCGACGGTGCGAGCCCGGGTGGTGCGCACGAACGGCGAGCGCCGGGCCTGGCCGGTGACCATCCGGCCGAGAGTACGGGCCCACTGCAGCGCACCCTCGGCGGTGGACACGCCCACGTCGAGGCGCCCGTCGTCGGGCCGGGCGTCGGGGAACGCCGGGATACCGCCGGTGATCCGGCCGACGTTGCCGAGCAGCACGCAGGTGGCCGTGCCGTCGAACCAGTCCGCGTCGTCCACCCGGACCCGCACCGGGACCGCCTCGTCACCGAGCTTGCGCATGCCGGTCCACACGTACGCCAGCCGGCCCAGCCGCGCCTTGAGACTGCCGTCGGCGTCACGGATCATCCCGCCGTCGAACCCGGCCCCGGCCATCACCACGAAGTGCTCGCCGTTGAGCCGGCCGAGGTCCAGCCGCCGGCGGGCGCCGTGCAGCCCGATCCGGACCGCCTCCGGCAGGTCCCGCGGGATGCCGAGGTTGGCGGCGAGCAGGTTGGCGGTACCCGCGGGCACGATCGCGACCGTGACCGCCGACCCGGCGAGCGCGTCGACGCAGCGCTGCACCATGCCATCCCCGCCCCAGACGAAGACCAGCTCCGCGCCCTCCTTGCGGGCCCGGCGCGCCTTCTTCGGCGCCTTGCGGCTCTTCGGTACCTCGTACCAGAGCGGGTTGTCGTAGCCCTCCTCGGCCAGCAGCCGGCGCAGCTCGTCCAGGCCGCCGCCGAATGTCTTGCCCTGATGCGCGATCACCGCGATCCTCATGGCGACTGGGTACCCAGGGACCGCCGGTCACCAACCCAGGTACCGCAGCACGGCCAGGACCCGCCGGTGGTCGGTGTCCGACGGCGGCAGGCCCAGCTTGGCGAAGATGCTGGTGATGTGCTTCTCCACCGCGCCCTCGCTGAGGAACAGGGTCGCGGCGACCGCCGTGTTGGAGCGCCCCTCGGCCATCAGGCGCAGCACGTCGCGCTCGCGCGGGGTCAGCGCGTCGAGCCCGTCGGCGCGCCGCGCCGCGCCCATGAGCTGGGTGACCACCTCGGGGTCCAGGACCGTGCCGCCGCGGGCCACCCGGTCCAGCGCGTCGAGGAACTCGCCGACGTCGGCCACCCGCTCCTTGAGCAGGTACCCGATCCCCTCGGCGCCCTCGGCCAGCAGCCGGGACGCGTACCGCGTCTCCACGTACTGCGAGAACACCAGCACGCCCACCGACGGCTGGGCGGCCCGGATGGCGACCGCCGCGCGCAGCCCTTCGTCGGTGTGCGTGGGCGGCATCCGCACGTCGACCACGGCCACGTCCGGGTGGTGCTCCGCGACCGCGGCGCGCAACGCCTCTCCGTCGCACACCGCCGCGGCGACCTCGTGCCCGCGGTCGGTCAGCAGGTGCACCAGCCCGTCCCGCAGGACGGCGGCGTCCTCGGCGATGACGACCCTCACGTCATCACCGGGAGGTCGACGGTGATCACGGTCGGGCCGCCGGGCGGGCTCTCGACGTCCATGGCGCCGTCCACGGTACGCACCCGCTCGCGCAGCCCGGACAGGCCGGCGGCGGGCCGCGCGCCGCCGGTACCGTCGTCGCCGACCCGGACCCGCAGCCGCCCGTCGTGCTCCTCGACCTCGACCGTGGCCCGGCTCGCCCCGCTGTGCTTGGCCACGTTGGTGAGCAGCTCGGCGACGCAGAAGTAGGCGATGGTTTCGATGGCCGGGCTCGGCCGGCGGGGTACCGCCACGCGCAGCCGCACCGGTACCGCGCTGCGCGCGGCCAGCGTCGCGAGGGCCGCGTCGAGCCCGTCGTCCAGCACCGGCGGGTGGATGCCCCGGGCCAGGTCACGCAGCTCGGCGATGGCCTCCTTGGCGTCGTGGTGCGCGGTGTCCAACAGCGCGCGGGTGTCCGCGTCCGCCTCGGCGCCGAGCTTGTCCCGGGCCATGCCCAGCTTCATCGCGACCGCCACCAGCCGGGCCTGGGCGCCGTCGTGCAGGTCCCGCTCGATGCGGCGCAGCGCGGCGGCCGACTCGTCGACCGCGTACGCCCGGCTGCGTTCCAGGTCGGCCACGCGCGCGTCCCGGGCGGTCGGCCCGAGCAGCAGGCCGACCAGCAGCCGGTCGGGCAGCAGCGCCGCGCGCACCGCCCACCGGGCGAGCAGCAGCAGCACCAGCCCGGCCACGCTCACCAGCGCCGCGCGGGGCCACGTGTCGAGGAACAGGTTGCCGATGCCCATGCCGGGGTGCGGCCGGCCGCGGCCGTCGATGCTCGCCGGGATCAGCCGGTACCAGAGCGGATAGCTGGCGAGCATCAGGCCGTAGCCCCAGAAGGCCACCGCCACGGCGGCGGCCAGGACCGCCACCGGCAGCTTCAGCAGGAGGTACGCCAGTGCGCGCCACCCGGTCACGTCGGTCAGGCCGGTCCGGATCCAGCCGACCAGGCCGGGCCGGCGCCGTACCGGGCCGGGGGTGCCGAGCCGGACGCCGAGCGCCCGCCGCGCCAACCCCCGGTGCACACCGGCCCAGCCCCGGGCCCCCAGTACCCCCGCCGCCAGCGCCGGTAGTCCGATCAGCGTCACCGACAGGGCCCCGCCGGCCAGCACGGTCAGCACCGTGTAGGCCAGGCCCAGGGCGGCCAGCGGGAGGCCGAGCAGGGCGTACCCCAGCTCCTTGACGGCGCGTTTCATGGCACCAGCGTGCCCGACCGGCCGGCGCCGGCCCACCGGGACACCCCGTCGGGTTCCGTCGGGTTACCCCCACCCCGGTCGGCGGGCCCGCCCGGTCGACCCGGTACCGCCCGGCGCGCAGAGTCGACCGCCATGAAGATTCGACTGTGGATCGTGCTGGCGGTCGCCGCGCTCGGCCTGGTGCCCGCGTCCGCCGTCCCGTCCGTCCCCGCGTTCGCCGGGGTGGCGCCCGGCGACTTGGCCGCCGCGCTGGCCCGCGCGGTCGCCGACGGGTACCCCGGTATGGTCGCCTACGCCCGGCGCGATGGCCGGGAGCTGCGCCTGGCCGCCGGCGTCGCCGACCAGGCCACCGGCCGCCCGGCCCGGCCCGGCGACCGGTTCCGGATCGCGAGCAACACCAAGGCGTTCGTGGCGACCGTGGTGCTGCAACTGGCCGGTGAGCACCGGCTACGCCTCGACGACCCGGTGGCCCGCTGGCTGCCGTGGGCCCGGACCACCGCGACCGTCCGGCAGCTCCTCGACCACACCAGCGGGATCTGGGACCCGACGACCGAGGCCGGCTTCTGGGCGCCGTACCTGGAACGGCATGACATGGACTTCGTGTACCACCCGCGCGACCTGGTGCTGGCCGCCCTGGCGCACCCGCCCGTCCCCGGCTACTCCAACACCAACTACCTGCTGGCCGGCCTGGTGATCGAGGCGGTCACCGGGCGGGGCTTCGGCGCCGAGCTGCACGACCGGCTGATCCGGCCCCTGGGCTTGTGGCACACCTCGTTCCCGCTGACCGACCCGGCGATCCACGGGCGGCACCTGCACGGGTACGACCTGAGCGGCGCGGACGTCACCCGGTTCAGCCCGTCCTACGACTGGACCGCCGGCGCGATGATCTCCACGGTCGACGACCTGGCGCGGTTCCACCGGGCCCTGTTCGGCGGCCGGCTGCTGCCCCCGGCCCAGCAGCGGGAGCTGGCCACGATCGTGCACCAGGTGCCGGTACGGTGCCCGGCCGGCCCGGTACCGGTGTGGGAGACCGACGGTGGTGGTCCGGGCTTCACCAGCCTGGCGGCGACCACGGTCGACGGGACCCGGCAGCTCGTCCTGGCCGGAAACGTCTACGACATCGGCGCGGAGCTGCGCGGACAGTCGCCGGTACCGGGCATGGCCGGGCAACTGGCCGCGCTGCGCGCCGCCATCTGCCGGTGACCGCCACCCGGCTGGTGGAATCCGCCGTTGACACCCCCGAAAACGTTTGTAGATTCAATGCCGCATGCACCAATCGACATATGTCATTGCCTGGCGGATTCCTGGAGGAGCAATGCGGCGCAGAGTCCTCATCCCGCTCGGCGGCCTCGCGGCGACGGTTGTGCTCGCCGGCACCGTGGCCGTCTCCGGATGGGCCAGCGCGGCCACCCCCGCCGCGGCTCCCAGTGCCGGACTGACCAGGGCGGAGATCGTGGCCACCATGAAGCTGGTCGACGACTACTGGGTCAAGAACGGTACCGACCAGAAGGCCAACAACTGGAGGAACGCCACCTTCCACGTGGGCAACCTGGCCTTCGTCACGGCCGGCGGGGTGAGCAACCACGTCACCCGGCCATGGGCGCAGGCCAACAAGTTCGCGCTGCCGTCCGACCGGCGGGGCCCGTTCTTCCCCGACGTGTTCGCCCCCGGCGAGGTGTACCTGGACCTGCTGACGTTCCACCCGGACGAGACCACGCTCAAGGCGCTCCGCGCGAAGATCAAGGCGCAGGTGGCCGACGTGAAGGCCGGGCACGTGAGCACGTGGAACTACGTGGACGCGCTGAACATGGCGATGCCGTCGTTCGCCCGGATCGGCGTGAAGGACAAGAGCGAGGCGACGCTTGCCGCGATGCAGAAGTTGTTCAACTACACCGAGAAGGTGGCCGGCGGAAAGGGCCTGTTCAGCGAGTCCGCCGGGCTGTGGTGGCGGGACGGCAAGTACGTCAACACGACCACGTTCTGGTCCCGGGGCAACGGCTGGGCCGCGATGGCGATGGCCAAGGTGCTCCAGGCGCTGCCGGCGACCGACAAGCGGCGCGGCGAGTACCAGCGGGTGCTGACCAAGATGGCCGAGAAGCTCGCGACGATCCAGCGCGCGGACGGGTTCTGGAACGTCAACCTGGGCAACCCCAACGACTTCGGCGGCCCGGAGACCACCGGTACGGCGATGTTCACCTACGCCATCACCTGGGCGATCAACCACAAGATCCTGCCCGCCGACAAATACCGCCCGATCGTGGAGAAGGCCTGGACCGGGATGGTGAAGATCGCCGTACAGAGCAACGGGCTGCTCGGCTTCTGCCAGAGCACCGGGCAGCGGCCCGCGGACGGCCAGCCGGTGACCAGGAACAGCGTCACCGCGGTCGGGGTCGGGGCGTTCCTGCTCGCCGGCAGCCAGCTCGCCACGCTGGAAGGCTGAGCTACCCGCAGATCGCGGCTCCGGGGGCTGGCCTGGCGCACATGCGCGGTTGGCTGATCGGGCTCGGCGTCGCCGTCGGGCTGGTCGTGCTCGGCTGGGCGCTGCTGCTCCTGGCCGCCCGCCGGCTGCCCCCGGGGCTGCTGCGTGACCTGGCCGCGTTCATCCCCGACTGCGTGACGACCGTGCGGCGGCTGCGCCGCGACCCGCGGGTACCCCGCCGGGCCAAGGTGGCGGTCGTGCTCGCCGGACTCTGGGTGGCCTCGCCGATCGACCTGATCCCCGAGTTCCTCCCGGTCATCGGCCCGCTGGACGACATCGTGGTGGCGCTGGCGCTGCGGTACGCCGGCCGCCAGGTCCCCCGGGACGTGCTCATCGACGCCTGGCCGGGCCAGCCCCGGCTGCTCGAACGGCTGCTCGGCCCGGCGTCCGGGGGCCCTGCGCCCGGCGGTCCGGCCGGCCCGGCGGCGGAGGGTCAGCGGTAGGCGGCCGCCTGGATGCCGTACAGCTCGGCGTAGCTGCCGCCGGCCGCCATCAGCTCCTCGTGGCTGCCCGCCTCGACGACCCGGGCGCCGTCGAGCACCACGATGTAGTCGGCCATGCGCACGGTGGAGAACCGGTGCGAGACCAGGATGCTGATCCGCCCGTTGACGGCAGCGTGCAGCGCCGCGGCGTACCGCTCGAAGAGGGCGTGCTCGGTCTCCGCGTCCAGCGCGGCGGTCGGCTCGTCGAGGACCAGCAGCAGCGGCGCGTCGCGCATGAACCCGCGCGCCAGCGCCAGCTTCTGCCACTGGCCGAAGGACACCTCGACGCCCTCCGGCCAGGTCGGGCCGAGCTGGGTGGCCAGCCCGGCGGCGAGCCTGTCCACCACGTCGGTGGCGCCGGCCCGGTCGACCGCCGCGCGCACCGCCGGGGCGTCGTCGACCCGGGGCACGTCGCCGAGCCCGACGGACTGCTGGGCCCGCAGCTCGAAGCGGAAGAAGTCCTGGAACGCCCCGGCCAGCCGGGCCCGCCACTCGTCGGCGGGCAGCCGGGCCAGGTCGACGCCGTCGACGAGGATCCGGCCGGAGGTCGGCGCGTAGAGCTTGCACAGCAGCTTGACCAGCGTGGACTTGCCGGCGCCGTTTTCCCCGACGATCGCCACGACCGCGCCGGCGGGCAGGTCCAGCGTCACGTCGTCGAGCACGAGCCGGTCGGTACCCGGGTAGGCGAACGACACGTGGTCCAGCCGGATGCCCTGGGTGAGCCGGTCGGGGATGGGCAGGTCGGCCGGGACCACCATGGCGGCGGCGTAGTCCTCCAGCCAGGCCAGCCGGCGCGACCCGTCCATCCAGATGCCGCGCAGGAAGCCGATCTCCCCCACGGTCGCGCCCACGTACGCCGACAGGCGCGCCCCGGCCGCGAGTACGAGCAGCACGTCGCCGGGCGGAGCGTGCTGCACCGAGGCGGCGAAGACGATCGACCCGACGTACCCCAGCCCGAACACCGCCCACGCGAGCGTGTGCCAGACCGCGCTGCCCCAGCGGGCCGCGGACACCAGGCGGTACCAGCGTTCCCACTCGGTGCGCCGCTGCCGGACCAGGCGCGGGCCGAGGCCGGCGAGCCGCACCTCCTTGCCCGGGGCGGCGGTGGTCGCGGTGACGAACAGGTGCCGCGCCAGCCGGCTGTGCGGGGCGCCGCGCTCCTCGGCGGACCGTTCGATCGCCGGCCGCCAGCTCGCGGTGAACACCGTCGGCAGCGCGAACAGGGCCAGCAGCGCGAGCGCGGGATGCACGGACATGAGCAGCGCGACGGTCACCGCGAGCCGCAGGATCCAGCCGCAGGTGGAGAAGACCGACATGTACATGTGGTCGAGGACGAACACCTGGTCGCGCAGGACGGCGAGGCGGTCCAGCAGCTCCGGCCGTTCTTGGTGGGCGATGGTGGCCACCGAGGCCTGCAGGCGGGCGACGTGCCCCTCCAGCGCGATGGTCACCTTGTCGCGGAACCGGCGCTGGACCCGCGTGCTGACGGTGCGCAGGTACCAGGTGGCCGCGGACGAGGCGGCCAGGCCGACAGCGGCGCCGACCAGCATCCCCCGGTCGCCGCGCAACACGCCCTCGCCGAGCAGCTTGAGCCACACCGCGATGAGCGCGTCGGGCAACGCGGAGACCATGGCGAGGACGAAGGCGGCGACCAGCAGGCCGGGCTCGTGCCGGTAGCCCAGTTTGCACAGCCGCCACATCGAGGACAGCGCCGGTGGCAGCGCCTCGGGCGGCGCCGTCCTGGTCGGCTCAGGCGAGGACATCGTATTCCGCCTCCTCCTCACCCTCGATCACCGCGAACGGGCGGGCCTGCAGGTCGAACATCTCCCGGTACCGGCCGCCGAGCGCGATCAGCTCGTCGTGCGAGCCCAGCTCGACGACCCTGCCGTGCTCGACCACGCAGATCCGGTCGGCGTGGCGCACGGTGGAGAACCGGTGCGAGATGAGGATCGTCGTGCGGCCCCGGGTGGCGGCCAGGATCCGGTCGAAGATCTCCGCCTCGCCCCGGACGTCGAGCTGCGCGGTGGGCTCGTCGAGCAGGACCACCCCGGCGCCGAGCCCGACCGCGCACAGCGCCCGGGCCAGTGCCACCCGCTGCCACTGCCCGCCGGACAGGTCGGTGCCGCCGGCGTAGCCCCGGGCCAGTACCGTGTCGAGCCCGGCGAGGTCGGCCGCGCCGGCCCCGGCGAGCGCCGCCCGGACGGCGTCGTCGGGCGCGCCGGCCGGGGCGACGTTCTCCCGCAGCGACAGCTCGAACCGGGTGAAGTCCTGGAACACCGCGGTCACTCGGGACCGCCAGCCGGCCAGCTGGAGCCGGCGCAGGTCGACGCCGTCCACCTCGATCGCCCCGGACTGCGGGTCGTAGAGCCGGCAGAGCAGCTTGGCCAGCGTGGTCTTGCCGGCGCCGTTGCGCCCGACGATGGCGAGCGACGAACCGGCCGGGATGGTCAGGTCGAAATGCTCCAGGATGGGGTCGCCGCCGGACGGGTAGGCGAAGGTCACGTCCCGGAACCGGACCTCCTTCGCCGGGTGCGCCTCGACGGGTACCGGATCGGTCGCCTCCGGCAGCGCCCCGGCGGCCGCCATGGTCGCGTCGAGCCGCAGCACGGCGGCCACGGGGGCGGCGGCGCCGTCGAGCGCCCAGTTGAGGCCGCCGAACGCGATCATGCTGGTGCCGACCGCGGCCTGGGCGAACACGACGACCCGGCCCAGCCCCAGGCTTCCCGCCGCGTCGACCAGGGCCCAGAACACCAGCGCGTTGGCGACGACCACGATCAGCAGGCTCAGCAGTACCGGCCGCTCGCGCAGCTTCGTCGCGCGGTACTGGAGCTCGTGCAGCCGGGTGCGCCGAGCGGTGAACCGCTCGATCACCCACCCGGCGAGGCCGAACAGGCGCAGCTCCTTCGCGGCGGGCGGATCGACGGCGAGCCGGTACGCATAGTCGGAGTCGCGCTGCGCCGCCCGTACCTCCTCGGTGTTGCGATCCTTCCAGACCCCGCTCTCGCGCAGCAGCCAGTGGGTCGACAGCCAGCCGCCGGCCAGCACGATCGGCGCCCACCAGCGGAACCCGGCCAGCAGCACGGCCGCGGCGAGCCCACCGATCAGCTCGACCAGGCCGACGGCGATGAAGTCCAGCGAGATGGCCAGCGGCGGGCCGGTCATGCCGAGGTCGAAGTCGCGGGCGACGGTGAGGTCGGCGGCCAGCTCGTGGTCTTCCAGGTGGCCCAGGCCGGGTGGGGCGACGCAGGTGGTGGCGAGCCGGTCGTTGAGCCACGCGGCGACGCGGTCGCCGAGGTTGGCGCTGACCGCCGTGTGGACCGGGCTGAGCACCTGCAACGCCACGAACACCGCCCCGGTGAGAGCCAGCGGCCCGGCCAGGCTCCGGCCGGACTGCACCGCGGCGACCAGCACCCCGGTGGCGACCGCGAAGCCGGCCGGCAGGATGCCGCGGGCGAGCAGTACCGCCCACCAGGCTGCGGCGAGCCGGCGGTCGGCCCGCGGCAGGACGGTGAAGAACTGCCACTCGGGTCGGGTCGTCAGCCGCTTCATGGTCCCCCCGCGACGAGCGCATCGATGTCGGCGACGGCCTGTGCCGTGTTGCGGAACAGTACCGCCCGGATGCCCAGCTCCGCTGCCGCCTCGACCGCCGCCGGGACGTCGTCGAGGAACACCATCTCCTCGGGGCGGGCCTCCCACGCGGCCTGGGTACCGAGCGCCGGCGTGTACTCCAGGACCCCGCCGACGTCGAACACCACCGCCCGGACCGCCATCGGCCGCACGGCTCAGCCTTCCCCGCCGGTGAGCTGGTAGCGGTCGTAGCCGCCGGCGGGCGGGACGATCAGGCAGAACTCGTTACCTTGCGGGTCGGCCAGGACGGTGGTGAGGAACCCGGCATCGTCGTGCGTGGGGACCACGACCTTGGCGCCGAGCCCGGTGAGCCGGGACAGTTCGGGCTGCACGTCGTGGACCTGGATGTCCAGGTGCATCCGGTTCTTGCCGCGCTTGGCCTCAGGTACTTGCTGCAACAGCAGATCCGGCCACCGGCCGCGCCGGTCCACCAGCCGGACGTAGGGCGGGTGGAAGGCACCGCGCCGGAATCCCAGCGCGCCGGCCCAGAAATCGGCCAGCGTATCGGCGTCGACGCAGTCGAGAACCATGAGCAGGCGCATCCGGCTCCTCCGCGGCTGGCGGGAAGTGAAGTTCGCAGGATACCGCCGAGCTGTGACGTCGCGGTGATCACCGAACCCCACGCGGGCGGAACTGGATGCTGATCCGGGGCCCGGTCGGGCGGGTCGTCTTGGGTACCGCGTGCTCCCACGTGCGCTGGCAGCTCCCGCCCATCACGACGAGGTCCCCGTGGCCCAGCTCGTACCGCACCGTCGCCCCGCCCCGGCGGGGGCGCAGCAGCAGCGCCCGCGGGGTGCCGACGGAGACGATCGCGACCATCGTGTCCTCGGTGGAGCCGCGCCCGATGGTGTCGCCGTGCCAGGCGACACTGTCCCGCCCGTCTCGGTACAGGCACAGGCCGGCGGTGCGGAACGGCTCGCCCAGCTCGGCGGCGTAGTGCGCGTTCAGCGCCGCCCGCGCGGCGTCGAGCGCGGGATCGGGCACCGGCTCGTCCTCGTCGTAGAAGCAGAGCAACCGGGGCACCTCGACCACGCGGTCGTACATCCGGCGCCGTTCGGCGTGCCACGGCAGCTCGACCAGCAACCGCTGGAACAGCGCGTCGGCTCCGTGCAACCAGCCGGGGCGCACGTCGAGCCAGGCACCGTCGCCGAGGACCCGACGCCGGACGGTCGCGCCGAGCGGGCCGGGGCCGGTCCGCGCGTCGAGGTCCAACAGGGACGCCTGGAAGGTGGCGGTCATCGGCCGAGCTTACCGCAGAATCGAACATACGTATCAACGTGGCGGGTACCCGAGGTCAACCGGATCTGTGACCGGCCGGTCCAGCTCGCGTACCGCCGCCGTGACGTCGTCCCGGTCCAGCGCCACGACGAACTCGGCCAGCCCCTGGCTGATCAGTTGCCGCCCGCCCGCCGCGAGGTCCAGCAGCGCGGCCACCGGCCGGTTCTCGGCGAGGTAGATGGCGCTGAACGAGTGGATGCCCCGGTCCAGCGCGGCCTTCGCGAGCATCTCGATGAGCGCGGTCGCGAGGCCCACCCGCCGCCAGGCCGGGTCGACCGCGATCGCGATCTCCGCGACTCCCTCCGACAGCGGCTCGTACCGGGCGATCGCCACCCCCCGGCCGGTCTCCGGGTCCGCCGCCGCCAGCGCGAACCGGTGCACGTAGTCCACCGTCGTCAGCCGGGCCAGCAGCGCCGGGGTGACGTGCGGCGGGCCGCCGAGGAAGCGGCGGTGCAGGGTCTCCGCGTCGGCGGCGGCGAACGCCGCCGCCAGCGCCGGTGCGTCGGCCGGCAGGATCGGGCGGACGAACGCCTCGCGCCCGTCGCGCAGGCGCAGCCCGCGCTCGTACTCGCGGGGGTACCCGGGCGGTACCTCGGCCGGGTGGAAGGGTTGCAGGCTCATCGGCTCAGAGCTTGTACCCGAAAGTGCGCAGCAGATTCCGGCGGTCGGCGATGTCGGTGTCGGTCTCCACGCCGAGCGGCGGCGCGCCGTCGACGACCCCGATCACGGCCCGGCCCCGTTCGGTGACCGCCACCAGCACCTCGACCGGGTTGGCGGTGGCGCAGAAGATGCCGCAGACCTCGGGTACCGCTTTGACGGGGTTGAGCACGTTGACCGGGAAGCCCTCCCGCAGCAGCACCACGAAGCAGTGCCCGGCCCCGATCGACCGGGCGATCCCGGTGGCCCGCTCCACCAGGTCGGGGTCGTTGCCGGAGTGCCGGACCAGGCGCGGCCCGGAGGCCTCGCAGAACGCGACGCCGAAGCGCAGGTGCGGGCTCACCCCGACCAGCGCCTCGTGCAGGTCGTCGACGGTCTTGATGAAATGCGCCTGACCGATGATGACGTTCAGATCCTCGGGCTTGTCCACGGGCACGACATCGAACGACACGGACGGTCCGGCCACCGGTACCTCCTCCGCCTCCTCCACGCAGTATGGCGCCCACCGGTGGGCTCGGCTAGCCGCCGATGGCGGGCACCGATCCCCTGCTCCAGGGTGGTCCCCGGTGCCCCGCGGGGCGCCGGTTCCCGAGCCCGCCACCGAGGTGTTTCCCTCTTCACCGGTGGGCGTCTGAGAGTCATCCTGGCTCCGGCGGGCGCGCGTCCGCAGGGCCCTTCGGCCCCTTTCGGACGGGCCTTCGTCCCGCGCCGCGCCGGGGCCGCTGAGCGGCTCGGTGATCCTGCTGCTGGCCGGAGTGGTCCTCGTCGGTGTGAGCGGAATCGGGCTACGGCTACGCACCACCGCCCGGACATCGCATTGACCGACATCCCGTCCGGTACGGGACCTCCGCCCCTGCCGGCCGGGCGGGCCGCCGGGCAGCCTGGTGGTGGCGGGCCGGCCGGTCGCGGTCGGCCGCTCGTACGCGAAGGCGGTGACCGGGCGATGAACGGGACAGGGCCGGTGGTGGTCGGGCTGGACGGCTCGCCCGGTGGCAAGGCGGCGCTGCGGTACGGCATCCGCGAGGCCGTGCGGCTGGCTACCAGCTTGGAGCTGGTGTACGCCCCGGAGTGGCCGAGCTTCGGCGACGCAGTGAGCTGGTGGGGCGGGCGCATCCCGGGCGAGCGGACGCTGTCCGACGGGCTCGCCGAGGTCGCCCGTACCGCTCCCGGCCTGCCCGTGACCACGACCGTCGCGGACGGCGCGGCGGCCGAGGCCCTCGTGACCCGGTCCGGTACCGCCAGCGCTGTGGTCGTCGGCGCGCACGGGTCCGCCGGGTTCGCCGCGCTGCGCCTCGGGGCCACCAGCGGCCAGGTGACGTTGCACGCGACCGGGCCGGTGATCGTCGTGCCCGCCGGGCCGGACGCGGTGGACGGGCCCGTGGTCGTGGGCGTGGACGAGTCGGAGGGCGCGAGCCTGGGCCTGTGGTACGCGCTGCGGGCCGCGAGCCTGCGGCGTACCAAGGTGGTCGCGGTGCACGCGTGGCAGCCGCCCCGCGTCCAGTGGCCGCACCGGGTGCAGCCGCTGCCCAGCTCGTACGACGAGCTGCAGGCGGAGCACCGGGCCATCCTGGACGCCGCGCTCGGCCGGTGGCGCGAGGCCTTCCCGAAGGTACCCGTGGAGTACCGCCTGCTGCCCGGGGAGCCGGCGGCGACCCTGCTGGCCGCGTCGGCACGGGCCGGGCTGCTGGTGGTCGGGTCCCGCGGCCTGGGGGCGATCCGCGGCGGTTTCGTCGGCTCGGTCTCCCGCGCCGTCCTCGACCAGGTCCGCTGCCCGGTGGCCGTGGTGCACCCGCACCGGCACGCGGCGGCCCCGCCCTCACGGACCGCCCACCTGGCCGCGGTCTGAGCGCAGGGCGGCAGCGGAGCGGACGAGCACCGTCAGCACTGTCGCGGCACCGAGCAGCACCGCCACCGGGGTACCGAGGGACAGCGCGGTACCGCGCACGCCAGCGGAGAAGGTGACGGTCAGGAAGACTGTCCTCATCGATCAGAGACGCGAGAGACTGTGCTGGGGGTGACCGTGACCGGTATCGCACGGGCCCCGATCGTGGTCGGGGTGGACGGCTCGCCCGAGTCCCTGGCGGCGGTCGAGCTGGCCGCCTGGGAGGCGTACCAGCGACGGTTGCCGCTACGCCTGGTCCACGGATACCAGCCCGGGCCGGGCGGCGTCGTGGTCGGCGACGCGGCCAACCGGTTGGCCAGGGCGTGGGACCGGCTCGGCGTGGAGTCGACCCGGGTCCAGCGGCGCTACCCCGACCTGGCGGCCGTGACCGTGGTGACGCTCGGGGATCCGGGCGCGGTCCTGGTCGAGGAGTCCCGGGGCGCGACGCTCGTGGTGGTCGGCACGCGGGGGTTGGGCAGCTTCCACAGCGAACTGCCCGGCTCGGTCAGCGCCCAGGTCGCGGCCGGTGCGCACGCGCCCGTGATCGTGGTGCCGGCACCCGATCCGGCCCGTCGCGCGCCGGTCGGGGTGGTGGTCGCGGTCGACGGGTCGGCGGGTGCCTGGGCGGCGGTGGAGTTCGCGTTCGACGAGGCGGCCGGGCGGGGTACCGACGTCACGGCCGTCTACGTGTGGGCGCCCGCCGACGGCCGGAGCGCCGACGCCGCCGAGCCTGCGGAGCGCTACGACGCCGACCGGGCGCTCGCCGAGGCGGTGGCCGGCTGGCGGGAGAAGTATCCGCAGGTCGATCTGGTTCGCCGGGCGATACCCGGCACCGACCCGCTGCGCCCGCTGATCGAAGAGGCCGCCGACGCCGAGCTAGTGGTGGTCGCCGCCGGTGGATACGCTGTCGGTCTGCTGGGCCACGTCCGGGTACCGGTCGCCGTTGTGCCGGACCGGTCCGGCGGCTAGGTCGGAGGCGGTCATGGGCGGGTACGGCCCGATGGACCCGGCGTCCGCCCGGGCGCGGCGCCGGCGATCGCTCCGGCCAGGCTGGCTGCCGGCCGCGTTGGCGCGCCGGTTCGAGGCGATCGTGATCGGGGCCGACGGCGCGGGCCATGCGCGGGACCGGATCGCCCCACCCCCCGAGCTGGTCGACGAGCTGTGCGCCGCCGGCCTCGACCTCTATCTGATCAGTGCCACGCCGGTCGAGCGCCTCGACGGCCGGCTCCGGGTCCGGCCCGCCGGACCGGGCCGGCTGTACCTGTGCGTCAACGCCGGTGCCGAGGTCTACCGCGCCGACGGGGCGGCCCGCACCAACCGGCCGGCGCCCGAGGCCGACCGGCCCGCCACCGACGAAGACCGGCCCGGCGTCGACGCCGACCAGCGCGCCACTCACGAGGACCGGCCCGGCGTCGAGCTGGTCCACCGGCGCACGCCGTCCGCGACCGAGGAGGCCGTCCTCGACCGCGCCACCCGCGCCACGGTCGAGGCCCTGGCCGCGTACGGCCTCCCGGCGGTGGTCACCGCCCCCGGCGTCGCCCGGCGCCGGATCGACCTGGCCCGCGAGCCCGGGGCCGGCGCGGATGCGCCAGCGCAGGCCGACCCGGCCGGGCCGCAGTCGCCCGAGCCCGGCGCCGGCGCCGAGCTGGCCGGGTCGCAGGCGCCCGATGCCGGCCCGGACACCGAGCTGGCCGACGTGCAGTCCCGGCTCTGGGCGGCCGGCCTCGCCGGGCTACCCGCGGCGGTCGAGCTCGCCCACGAGGCCGCCCGCCGGTCCGGCCTCGCCGATCCGCGGGTCAGCTACGACGGCGCCGGCCTGGAGATCGGGCTCACCGACCCGGGCGACGGGGTCCGCTGGGCGCTGGACGACCTGCGCCGGCGGGGCATCGGCCCCGGCCTGGTCCTGATCGTCGGGTACGCGTTCGGCCCGGCGGACGGCCTGCCCGGTGCCGACCGGGCGCTGCTGGTACCCGAGGCCGAGCGCGCCACCACCGTCTCGATCGGGCCGATACGCGAGCCGGCCGCACCGCAGCCGGCCGGGGTCCTCGTGCTCGGCGGCGGTACCCGGCGCCTGCGCGCGCTGCTGGCCGACCAGCTGCTGCGGCGGCGGCGCGGCGACGTCCCGCAGATCGACGGCGATCCGGCGTGGACGCTGGTGGTCGAGGGCTTCGACGCGCAGTCCGAGCGGGTCAAGGAGTCGTTGCTCGCGATCGGCGACGGCCGGCTGGGTACCCGGGGCGCGCCGCTTCTCGCCCATCCGGCCACGGACCCGGGCGTACGCGCCGCCGGCGTCTACTCGGGCAGCGGCCCGGACAGCGAGCTGGCCGCGTGCCCGGACTGGACCGCGCTGGGCGGCCGGCTGACCACCCCGGACCGGCTCCGGCGCCGGCTGGACCTGCGCACCGGAGTCCTGCGCCACGAGGGCCCGGTCACCGCGCTGGCGCTGTCGAGCCTGGCGCGGCCGGGCACGGTGGGGCTGCGGGCCCGGGCGGTACCGGTCCGGCTCCCGGCCTCGGGCCGGCGGGTGGTACCCGGCCCGCTCACCGCGGCACTGGTCGACGTGCGCCGCGACGGGCGGCTGGACCGCCTGGGCGGGTACGGGCCGGACGAGCCCACCGCCCTCGCCGCGCTCGCCGCCGCCGAGGCGGCCGGCTTCGACCGGCTGCTCGCCGAGCACCGGGCGGCCTGGGCCCGCCGGTGGGACCGGGCCGACGTGGTCATCGAGGGCGACCCGGAGCTGCAGTTCGCGGTCCGGCTGGCGCTGTTCCACCTGATGGCTTCCGTCGCCGACGAGGGTGCGGCGGCCGTGGGCGCGCGAGGGCTGTCCGGCCGGGGGTACCGCGGGCATGTCTTCTGGGACAGCGACGTCTTCGTCCTGCCGTTCCTCGCCGCGACCCACCCGGCCGCCGCGCGCGCGATGCTGGAGTACCGCGTCCGCCGGCTGGACGCGGCGCGCGCCGTCGCCGCCCGCGGTGGGTACCGGGGTGCCCGGTTCCCGTGGGAGTCCGCCGCCGACGGGCTGGACGTCACCCCGACGCTCGCCCGCATGCCCACCGGCGAGATCATGCGCATCCGCACCGGGGAGAGCGAAGAGCATGTCGTCGCCGACGTCGCCTGGGCCGCCTCCTTCTACCTGGACTGGACCGGGGACGCCGAGTTCGCGGCCGGCCCGGCGCGGGAGCTGTTCGTCGAGACCGCCCGGTACTGGGCATCCCGCATCCGCGTGGACCGCACCGGTCGGGGGCACATCTACGGCGTGATCGGCCCCGACGAATATCACGAACCGGTCGACGACAACGCCTACACCAACGTGATGGCGCGCTGGAACCTGCGCCACGCCGCCGCGCTGGACGGCACCGGCGCCGCGGAGAGCGGCGAAGCCGCCCGCTGGCGGCAGCTCGCCGACGCGCTCGTCGACGGGTTCAACCCGATAAGCCGGCTCTACGAGCAGTTCGCCGGCTTCTTCGACCTGGAGCCGCTGCTCATCTCCGACGTGGCCCCGGGCCGGCCGATCGCCGCCGACCTGCTGCTCGGCTCCCGCCGGACCAAGGCGTCCCAGGTCGTCAAGCAGGCCGACGTGTTGATGATGCACCACCTGGTACCCGGCGAGGTGGCGCCCGACTCGCTCGGCGCCAACCTCGACTTCTACGAACCCCGGACCGCGCACGGCAGCTCGCTGTCCCCCGCGATCCACGCGAGCCTGCTGGCCCGGGCCGGGCGCTTCCGGGAAGCGCTGGCGGCGCTGCGCATCGCCGCGCGGATCGACCTCGGCGACCTGACCGGCACCACCGCAAGCGGCATCCACATCGCCACGATGGGCGGCTTGTGGCAGGCGCTGGTGTTCGGCTTCGCCGGGGTCCGCCCGCGCGGCGACGTGCTCGTCGTCGATCCCCACCTGCCGCCGCAATGGCACGGCATGCGGCTGCGGCTGTGTTTCCGTGGTGTTCCGTTCGAGCTGCGGATCGACCGCCGAGGCGTCGAACTCGACTGCACCGGTGCGCTCGCCCTCACCCGGCGGGACCGCTTGTGGGAGGTGCACACGACATGACCCGAATACTGGCGGCGTTGGACAACAGTCTCGCCGCGAGCCCGGCCCTGGCACTGGCCCGGGCCCTGGCGCCGTTGCTCGGCAGTGAGGTCGACGCGATCCATGTCGTCGACGACGGCGAAGATACCGCGCGGCAGGCGGCGCAGGCCGCCGGCCTGCCGCTGCACACCGTCCGCGGCCCGCTCGTCAAGGCGCTGGTCCACGCCGGCATGGACAGCGACGTCGTGGCCATGGTGATCGGCGCGCGGGCGACCGCGGCCGGGCCCCGCCCGCTCGGCAGCACCGCGCTCGCGGTGGCCACCTCGCTACCCAAGCCGGTCGTCGTGGTGCCGCCGGACGCGTCGGTCACCGGCGGGATCCGGCGGGTACTGGTACCGATCGAAGGGGAGCGCTCGGCCAGCCTCATCCCCCGGACGATCATCGAGCTGGCCGAGTCGGCCGAGCTGGACGTGATCGCCCTGTACGTGCTCGAGGCCGGGTCGCTGCCGGCGTTCACCGACCAGCCGCAGCACGAGCGCCAGGCCTGGACGGAGGAGTTCGTCCGGCGGTACTGCCGCTGGCGCACCGGCTCGCTGCGGCTGGAGACCCGGGTCGGCCCGCCCGAGGACCTGGTACCGATGGTCGCCGAGCAGGTCGACGCCGACCTCATCGCCCTGGGTTGGGCCCAGGAGCTGGGCCCGGGCCGGGCGCCGATCGTGCGCGCCGTGCTCGAACGCGGGCACCGCCCGGTGCTGCTCGTACCTGTGACCCTGCCGGTCGGCGCCCACCACGGCTGACCGGTCGACGGGCCGGACCGGTTCCGGTCAGCCGACCGTGACGGTGACCTCCGGCGGGTGGGTCAGCGTGTTGTGCACCGTGCAGTGCGCGGCGACGGCCTGCAACGCCGCTCGGCGGTCGGCGGGGAACCCGTCCGGCACCCGGACGGCGATCCGGATGGCCGCCACCCGGGCCGGCCGGTCGGTGGCCATCTCGAACTCCGCGTGCACCGCCAGGCCCGCACGGGAGTGCCCGTGCCGCGTCAGGTACCGGCCGGCGTAGAACGCCACGCACGCGGCCAGCGACCCGACGAACAGCTCGGTCGGCGTGGGCGCGCTGTCCTTCCCGTCCGCGTCGGCGGGCTGGTCCACCCGTACCCGGTGCCCGCGCACCCCGATCTCGTACGCCTCACCGTCGAGGTGCTCGACGTCGACGTGCACCATCGGCTTCTCCCCTCAGATGAACAGCAACTGGGCGCCCTCGGTCTGGGCGATGAAGTCGGCCGCGTTGATGATGCCCTCGACATCGTCGTAGAGGTCGTCTTCGGTCAGGTGCATCATGTCGGCGGACATGCGGCAGGCCCACAGGTGCCCGCCGGAGGCCACGATCTGGTCGAGGAGCTCGGGCACCTCGGGCACGCCGACCTCGGCGATCTGCTTCTTCATCAGGTGGGTGGCCATCGCGGTCATGCCGGGCAACCCGCCCAGGCCCTGCGGCATGTGCGTGGCGGTGTTGCCGAGCGGGGTGAACTTCAGGTCGTTCATCCGCGACTTGGTGATCATGTCGAAACCCCAGAACGTGAAGAACAGGTGGGTCTCCACGCCCTCGCCGAGCGCGGCGTTCGCGAGCACGAGCCCGGGGTAGGCCATGTCGAGGTTGCCCTTAGAGCAGATGATGGCGAGCTTGCGTCCGGTCTCGGTGTCGTCGTCGAAGTTCGGCACGAGCACCGGGACGGACTCGGTGGCGGTCATGGTGGTACTCCGTTTCACACGCAGCCGTGCGGCTTGGGCAGGCCGGCGACGTACGCCAGCTTCTTGGCCGGCTTCTTGGGGAAGAGCGTGAAGAGGTCCTTGGTGGGGATGCCGCCGACCACGGACACCCGGCGCAGCGTGGCCGTCTCGCCCTGGGCCGTGTAGTCGGCGCGCAGGAACCGGATGGCCTTCCGGTGTGCGTCGGTCAGGTCGATGCCGATCTGCGCGGCGAGGTGCTTGGCCAGGTCCTCGTCCCACTCGTCGTACTCGGTGAGGAAGCCCTCCTCGTCGATGTGGATCTCCCGGCCGGCGATGGTCGTCACGGGCATGGTAATCACTCCTCGGAATGCTTGCCGGCCATCGACATGTGCGCCGGCAGGGGGATGGGGCGCCCGGGCAGCAGGACGTGCCAGTACATCCAGCGGAACGCGAGCTTGCCCCAGTGGTTGAGCCGCCCCTCGCGGAGCAGGCTGAACGGTCCGACCGCCGGGATAGGGTACCGGCCCGGCAGCGGTTGGGTCTCGTAGTTGAAGTCGATCAGCAGCGCCTTGCCGTCACCGGACTCGACGAAGCAGTTGGCGTGCCCATCGAAGCGTCCGGTCATCGGCTCGCCGCGCACGTACCGGACGAAGTTGTCGGTGAACACCTCGACCGAGAAGTGCGCGACGGAGCCGGCCTTGGACGCGGGGATGTCGCTGGCGTCTCCAAGGGCGAAGATGTTCGGGTACGCCTTGGCCAGCAGCGTGTCCTTATCCACCGGCACCAGGTTCAGCTCGTTGCCGAGGCCGGAGCGGGCGACGTAGTCCGCGCCCATGTTCAGCGGCACGGTGACCAGCAGGTCGAACGGGATCACCCGCTCGTCGAAGGAGACCAGCGTGCGGTCCTTGACGTGCTCGACGAGGAAGTCGGTCTCCAGCGCGATCCCGCGCTCGTCGAGCATCGCACCGAGGTGCCGGGCGGCGATCGGCTTGGTGAACGCCTCCGGCAGCGGGGTGACGTAGACCAGCTCGACCCGGTCACGGATGCCGCGCTGGCGCAGGTACGCGTCGGCGAGGAAGGTGAACTCCAGCGGGGCGACCGGGCACTTGATCGGCATGTCGACGACGTGCACGACGAGCCGGCCGCCGTGGAAGCCGCGCAACGCCTCGGCCAGCGCCTGGGCGCCGTCGTAGGTGTAGAAGTCGAAGATGCTGCGGCGCCACTGGCCGCCGTCGAGCATCCCCGGGGTCTGGTCGGGCCGGGGTTGCACGCCGGTCGCGATGACCAGGTAGTCGTACGGCAACCGGCGGCCGTCGGTCAGCCGGACCTCGTTGTCGTCCGGTGCCACCCGGTCGACCTCGCCCCGGACCAGCTCCACCCCGGGCGGGATGAACCGGCGGGTGGGCTTGACGAGGTGGTGGGACGCCGGCGCACCGAAGGGCAGGAAGAGGTACCCCGGCTGGTAGTAGTGCCGGTCGCTGGCCTCGACCACGCTGATCTGCCATTCGGTCGGATCGAGGCGGGGCCGCAGCCGGTTCACCACCATCGTGCCGGCCGTACCCGCGCCCAGTACCAGTAGTCGCCGCATGGTGGGTACCTCCAGTCGATCTCCTATACCCCCTAGGGTATCCATCGACCGGTGGTCGCGTAGGGACGGAAGTCCCGATCGGCCGGGCCCTATGCCAGCGACAGGAACAGCTTCTCCATCCGCTCCAGGTCCAGGGTCTGGTCCGCGCCCTCCTCGGCGGCGGTCATGCACTGTTGCAGCCCACTCGCGATGATTTTGAACCCGGCCCGGTCCAGCGCCCGGGACACCGCCGCGAGCTGGGTGACCACGTCGGCACAGTCCCGGCCCTGTTCGAGCATCCCGATGACGCCCCGGATCTGCCCCTCCGCGCGGCGCAACCGCTTGATCACTTCGGCGGTCGCCGGCTCCTCGATCCGCATCGCCGTCTCCCCTCTGCGAATCCTGGGGTAAGGATACCCGCCGGGGTATTGCGGGATGCCCCGCCGTCCCGGGGGCCGGCGCGCCCGGCATGATGGCGGCATGGTCATTCCCGGTGCCGTGCTGCGCCTGTCCGGCCGGCCGCTTCCCGTGGTCGGCCCGGCGCGCGTGTATGTCTGCGGGATCACCCCGTACGACGTGACGCATCTCGGGCACGCCGCCACGTTCGTCTGGTCCGACGTCGCCGCGGCGGTCCTGCGCCTCGCCGGCGTCGAGGTGGCCATGTGCCGCAACGTCACCGACGTCGACGACGTGCTCACCCGCGCGGCCGACACCCGGGGCCGCGCTTACGACGAGTTCGCGCTCTACCAGGAGTACCTCTTCGAGAAGGACATGTCGGCGCTCGGCGTGCACCGTCCGGCGCACGAGCCCCGGGCCCGGCACCACGTCACCCATGTCCAGCAGCTCGCCGCCGCGCTGCTGGCCACCGGGCACGCGTACGAGCGCGACGGGTACGTGTACTTCCGCGGCGCCGGTACCGTCGACCGGGCCGGGCTCACCCGCGCCGACGCGCTGGCGCTGGCCGAGGAGTTCGACGACGATCCCGGCGACCCGCGCCGCGACGAACCGTTCGACGTGCCGGTCTGGCGTCCGTCCAGCGGCAACCAGCCGGCGTGGCCCAGCCCGTGGGGACCGGGCCGGCCGGGCTGGCACGCCGAATGCGCGGCGATGGCCATGTCCGTGCTCGGCACCACCGTCGATCTGCTCGCCGGCGGCGCGGACCTGCGCTTCCCGCACCACGCCTACCAGGCCGCCATGGTCGAGGCGGCCAGCTCGGTGGCGCCGTTCGCCCGGGCCCGCCTGCACGTCGGCGCGGTACACCAGGGCGGCGCGAAGATGGCCAAGTCCACCGGCAACCTCACCCTCGTCGGCGACCTGCTGGACCGGTACCCGCCCGCGGCGGTACGCCTGCTGATCCTCAACCGGTCCTGGTCCGAGCCGTGGGAGTACCACGCGGGCGACCTCGACGCCACCGGCGCCATCCTCGAAGACCTCTTCGCCGCCGCGGCCCGACCGGGCCCCGGCGCGTCCGGCACCGCCGCGGTGACCGGGGCGCTGCTCGACGACCTCGACGTCCCGCGTGCCCTGGCGGTGGCGCGGGAGGCCGGTGGCGAAGCGGCCCGCCTTCTCCTGCGCGTTCTCGCCCTCGCCTGACCCCCGTCCCCCCACCGCAGGGGTCCACCGTGGGGGCAGACGCGTGCTATCCTTGCCGCAGCAGCCACCTCTGGTAGAGGCGAATCCATTGTCTCCCGAGGATGCCCGGCAGATTCAACGGTGATTTCCCGGTCCGGGACGGCTGGCATCCGGCTGTCCCGTCGACCGGTTCCACGCGGACGCCCGGCGGTGGCATGCCACTCCACCAATCCCGCTCCACGCAAGGAGAAACCATGAGCGGTACCCCCATTCCCGAGCGCGGCCGCCCCGTCCACGGCATCGTGGACGTGCGCGACGGCCACGCCCTCATTCGCACGACCGGCTACCTCGCCGCCCCCACCGATGTCTACGTCTCCATAGCCCAGGTCAAGCAGTACGGACTGCGGCCCGGCGACCACGTGACCGGCACGGCGCAGGACGGCACACCGAACCGCCGCGACAAGCACCAGCCGTTGGTGCGGTTGGACACGATCAACGGGATGCATCCCGATGATGCGCGGCGGCGGCCGGAGTTTTACAAGTTGACGCCGTTGTATCCGCAGGAGCGGTTGCGGTTGGAGACCGAGGCGCACATCCTGACCACCCGGG
>WNFU01004844.1_pt1 | contig 40888 bp, 45 predicted proteins | sample 5400121 | NCBI WGS metagenome assembly WNFU01 (sample SAMN13153360, study PRJNA577476) | soil metagenome | isolation source: 100 cm soil or saprolite under grassland replicate 1 | place: USA:California | collected 2016-06-15
GGCGAGCGTCTTGTCGAGCTCGAGCTCGAGCCCCGCCAAGCCGTTGTTATCCACCCCGGCAAATCCGAGCACGTGCGACGCGACGGCCCCCTGCGGATACGTGCGGCGCTCCTCGGGATACGAGCCGACGCCGACGAGCTTCCGATTCAGCAGCTTGCCGGCGAGCAGCGGGTCGGCCTTGCGCTCGACGTAGACGAAGCTCTTCGTCTTGTCGAGCAGCTGCGGATAGAGCTTCGAGGCGTCGACGCCGAGCGTCTGGTGCGCCGCCTCCGCGACGAGGCGCGGGTCGCGAACCTGCTGCGGGTCGGCGTAGACCGTCGTCGCCTGCTCGCCGATCGCGAGCTGCACGCCCATCCGGTCGAAGATCGTCCCGCGCGACGCGGGCAGCACGACCGTCTCGTGGTGCTGGCGCGCGGCCAGCTTCCCCAGCGAGCCGGCCTGCACGCCCTGCAGCCACGCGGCCCGTCCGAGCAGCACGGCGAAGGCGAGCAGGAGGATGGCGAGGAGCAGCCTGATCCTGCGGTTCACAGGGCTCCGGCGTGACCGGCGCATGGCTACTTGCGCGCGAGCTGGACGAACGTCGTGTTGTCGGGGCCGGCCGGCACGAGTCCGAGCCGCGCGTGCGCGAGCGCCTGGATGCGCGGCGCGGCGTTCTCGCTCGACAGTTGCGACTCGAGCGCCGCGTTGTCGGCGCGGAGGTCGATCCGCTCCCGGCCGGCCTTGTCGAGCCGCACGTTCAGCTGCAGCACGGCGACGTTCAAGGCGACGAGTCCGGCGAGCAGAGCGCCGACGACGGCGATCCACATGACGCCGCTGCGCAGCGGGTTGACGGGCCGATGGCGCCGAGCTGCGACGGGCTTCGAACGAGCACGCGGACGCGCACGCGGTGCCGCGATCTCGGCAGACGCCGTTGCTCCCCACGAAGCCACGCTAGACCTTCACCGCCGCGCGCAGCCGCGCCGACGCGGCGCGCGGGTTGTGGGCGACCTCGTCCTCGCTCGGTCGGACCGGCCGCCGCGACAGCGCGCGCAGCACGGGCTCGTTGCCGCAGACGCAGACGGGGAAGTCGGGCGGGCACGTGCAGCCACGCTCGCCTTCGCGGAGGAACGTCTTCACGATCCGGTCCTCGAGCGAGTGGAAGCTGATCACCGCGAGCCGGCCGCCGGGGCGGAGCATCGCGAACGCCGCCGGCAGCGCTCGCTCGAGGGCGCCGAGCTCGTCGTTGACGACGATGCGCAGCGCCTGGAAGACGCGCTTCGCCGGATGGCCTTCGCCGAACCGCGCCGGTGCGGGAATCGCGCCGCGGACGACGTCGACGAGCTCGAACGTCGTCGTGAGCGGGCGGCTGCGAACGATCGCGCGCGCGATCGGCCGCGCGTAGCGCTCCTCGCCGAAGCGCTTGAAGACGTCGGCGAGATCCCTCTCCGGCCACTCGTTCACGATCTCCTCCGCGGTCAGCTCGCCGGAGGGATCCATGCGCATGTCGAGCGGCGCGTCGGTGGCGTAGGAGAAGCCGCGCTCTGGGCGGTCGACCTGCATCGACGAGAGTCCGAGGTCGAGCAGCACCGCGTCGGCCTCGACGTCGTTCGCCGCGAGCTGCTCGAGAACGAGCGAGAACTCGCCGCGCAGCAGCCGAGTCTGCAGCGAGCCGTACTGCCGCTTGAAGCTCTCGAAGTAGTCGCGAACGTCCGGGTCGCGGTCGATCGCGATGTAGCGGCCGCGGCCCTGAAGATCCGGCGCGAGCACCGACGCGTGGCCACCCGCGCCGAACGTGCAGTCGACGACGGTCTCGCCGGGACGCAGCGCGACGGCCGCGCGCACCTCCGCGGCGAGGACCGGAACGTGATCAGTCGTGCTTCGTTGCAAGACGCTCGGCAACATCTTCAGCACTCCCTTCGACTTCTGCGACCTCACGCCGCCACGCGTCGCGGTCCCAGATCTCGATGTGGTCGTCCACGCCCGCGACGACGACGTCGCGCTTCAGCCGGGCGTGGCTGAGGAGGGCGGCCGGAATCATCACGCGGCCTTGTTTGTCGAGCTCGGATTCGGAGGCCCCGGAAAGGACGAAGCGGCGCATCTGGCGCGCCTCCCGGCTGAACGGATCCAGCGTGGCGAGTCGAGACTCGACGAGTCGAGCGAAATCCGGACGACGGTAGGCGTAGAGACAGCCGTCGAGGCCCCGCGTGACGACGACGCCCTCCGCAAAGGCCGAACGGAACTTGGCGGGGAGAGTGAGGCGGTTCTTCTCATCGATCGTGTGCTCGTATTCGCCTAGGAGCATCCGGGTCCGGGGTCGGTCATGTCTGCCCCACTTTGCCCCACGATTCCCCACTTGTCAACCCTCTCAAACCACGTCGGCCTCCTCGAGCATCCGACCGTAGGGGCCGCGGCCGGTGACGACGGTGGCGCCGCAGCGGGCAGCGAGGGCGAGCGCGTCCTTCGGCGGGTCGCCGCGCCCCAGGGCGAAGGTCAGGCCGGCGGCGAAGCAGTCGCCCGCGCCGTAGGTGTCCTCGGTCGGCCCGGGCCGGGGCGCCGCCTCGAACGGGCCGCCCGGCTGCGCCCAGCCGCCGAGCGCAGCAGAGGTCGCGACGACGAGGGAGGGCGGCGGCTCGAGATCGCCCGCCTGGTAGTGCTCGCCATCGTCGAGGGCGCTCGCGATGAGCGCGTCGAGCTCGACGCCCGCGCGCTGCAGCGTGGGGAGCTCGCGCGCGGTCGCGACGAGCACGCGCGCCCAGCGTCCCTTTCGGAGTGCCTCGACGTCCCCGCCGGTGAAGTAGACGCAGTCGGTCTGGCGCAGCTCCTCCCACGGCAGCGACGCGTCGCCGCCGGTCGCCTTGAGCTTCTCGCCGATCACGGTGATCGTCCGCTCGCCGACCGCGTCGACATGCGTGAACGCACGCCGTTGCGGCTGCGAGACCGTCAACGCGCAGACCCGGACACCGAGCGCCTCGAGCGCCGGCTTGGCCGCACGGCCGAGGTCGTCGTCGCCGAGCGCGGTGTAGAGCGTCGTCTCGCAGCCGAGTCGCGCGAGCTGGACGGCGGCGACCGCGCCTCCGCCCGCCGCCACCGACCACGTCTCGGTCGCGTGCGCGATGTCGCCCGCCTGCGGCAACGCCTCGACCCGGGCGAACTCGACCCACTCCACATGGCCGATCACGGCGGCGCGCATCCCGGGCAGTCTCACATTCCGCCGCCCGCCGTCGTTACAAGAAGATGATGGAGGCCGTGGCGACGATCCCGCCGTTCGAGCGGTTCTACGAGGAGCACCGGAACGCCGTGTTCGGGTTCCTCGTGCGCCGCGTCGGCCGGCCGGCAGCGGAGGACGCGTTCCAGGAGACGTTCCTCCGCGCGCTGCGCGGCTACGACCGGCTGGAGCACGGACGGCACCTCCGCGCGTGGATCTTCACGATCGCCGCCCGGGTCGCGATCGACCTCGGCCGAAGCCGTCCGGCAGACACGTTGTCACTTGGCGAGGAGACGGCTGTCGTCGAGGACTCGCGGCCGGCCTGGGCCGAGCTCGAGCACCTCGCCGAGCAGCTCCCGCCGACCGAGCGCGCCGCCGTCGTACTCCGCTACGGCTACGACCTCCCCTACGCCGAGATCGGCGCCGTGCTCGGCTCATCCGAGGACGCCGCGCGCCAGGCCGCGTCGTCCGGCATCCGCCGGCTGCGCAGGAAGGAAGGACACGCATGAACGTCACCCCCGAGCTCGACCTCCGGTTCCGCGACGCGGCCGCCGCGTCCGGGTTGCTCGACGTCGTGTACGACGTCGTCGACTCGCCGCTCGGACCGCTGTTCGTGGCGACGACCGAGCGCGGCCTCTGCCGCATCGCGTACGACGCCGAGGCCGAGCAGCACGTCGAGCAGCTCGCGCGCGTCCTCGGACCGCGGGTGTTGCGCGCGGCGCGTCCCGTCGATCCCGTGCGCCGGCAGCTGGCCGAGTACTTCGAGCACGAGCGGACGCAGTTCGACCTGCCGCTCGACCTGTCGCTGACCGCGGACTTCTCGCGCCGCGTGCTTCAGGAGCTGCGCGCGGTTCCCTACGGTCACGTCACGACGTACGGCGAGCTCGCCGCGCGCGCGGAGCGGCCGAAGGCGGCACGCGCCGTCGGCACCGTTATGAACCGCAACCCGATTCCGATCGTGCTGCCGTGCCACCGCGTCGTCGGCAAGAGCGGCAGCCTCGTCGGCTACGGCGGCGGGCTCGAGCGGAAGGAAGCCTTGCTCAGGCTGGAGGGAGCTCGACTGTGACGTGGCCGTTCGTCGAGACGGAGTAGCCGCCGCCCTCGGCGAAGCGGCCGCCGGCTTCCTCGACGACGAGCTGCGGCACGAGGGCGTCCCAGGGATTGAGGCCGGAGTCGAGCGCGACCTCGATCCGGCCCTCGGCCACGAGCATGTGCTGCCAGAAGTCCGGGTACGTCCGCGCGACCGCGGCCCGCGCGAAGAGGTCGGAGAACGGCTCGAAGCCGCGCATGCTCGTCGTCGAGACGTACGCGTCCTCGACGCGAGAGACGTCGGACACGCGAAGCTCGGTGCCGTCGGCGAAGGAACCCTCGCCGCGGACCGCCCACCAGCGGCGCCCGAGCGCGGGCGCACTCGCGACGGCAACGGTCGCTTCCCCGTCGCGTTCGAGCGCGATCAACGTCGCCCAGATCGGCAGGCCGCGCGCGTACTGCTTCGTCCCGTCGATCGGGTCGAGCCACCAGCGGACCGCGCCCTCCTCGACGCCGTACTCCTCGCCGCCGACCGCCTCGCCGCGCTCGCGCGCAATGCGCTCGCGCAGCGCCTGCTCGATCGTGCGATCGGCCTCGGTGACCGGCGTGAAGTCAGCCTTCGTCTCGACGACGAGGTCGAGCGCGCGGTAGCGCGCCATCGAGAGAACGTCGGCGTCGTCCGCGAGCGAGAGCGCGTAGGCGAGGTCGGCGGGCGCGTCCACGCGCCGATTCAATCAAGCAAGCGGTAACCCACGCCCCAGATGTTGACGACGAACTTCCCTTCGCCCGCGGCCTGCAGCTTGCGCCGCAGCCGCGACGCGTGGGAGTCGAGCGTTCGCGTCCGGCCGAGCGAGCGGAAGCCCCAGACGTCGCGCAGCAGCTCTTCCTTCCGCCAGACGCGTTCGGGGTCCTCCGCGAGCTTCGCGAGCAGCTCGTACTCCTTGCCCGCGAGGTCGACGCGCACGCCGTCGACGCTGACGCGCCGCGTCGCGCGGTCGACGCGGATCGGTCCTGCTTCGAGCCGCTCGCCGGGCGTGTGGTCGACGCGCCGCAGGACGGCGCGGATGCGCGCGACGAGCTCGTCGTAGACGAACGGCCGCGCGACGAAGTCGTCGCAGCCGCGCGCGAACGCACGCACGCGGTCGACCGCGTCGGAGGCCTCGTCCCCGATCACGATCACCGGCAGGTCCGTGAACGCGTCGAGCACATCGGGGTCGCCGAGCAGCACGAGGTCCGGCCGCGCGCGCTGGGCGAGCTCGAGCGCGGCGCGGCCGTCGCCGGCGCCGAGGACGTCGAAGCCGTCCTCCGCGAGATGGCGCTCGAGGAAGCCGCGCACGTCGGCGGCGGGCTCGGCGATCAGGAGTGCGGACGACATGCGCACGAGGCTAGCGCGGGCGCGGCGACGTGAACAGATGTCCGTTCGCGCAGGGAGTGCGCCGAATCGTTCACAACCGTCCGGAGCGGATGACGCCCCAAAGGAGCCAGATCCCGAGCACTCCCGAGAGGAAGAAACCGCCGACGGACAGCGCATTGACCCCGAACAGGTGCGGGCCCGTCTTCGCGAAGATGCCGATCAGGCTCGAGCCGATCAGCCCGCCCGCGACCACCAGCGCGACGACGAGCCGGTTCAGTGCCGTCGTCAGGCGCGCCATGAACTCGTCGAGCCCCTTGTGGACGAAGCCGACCTCGATCTGGCCGTCGCGCAGTTCCTCCATCACGTCGTGCACCTGGTGCGGCAGCTCGGCCGCGATCATCCCGAGCTTCGTCAGCTCGCGCCTGCCGGTGCGGGCCAGCGTCCGCGGCTCGAATCGTTCGCGCAGCAGCCGGCGCGCGAACGGCCGCGCGACCTCGAAGACGTTGAAGTCCTCGTAGAGCTCGACGCCGACCGACCCGAGCGTCGCGATCGCCTTGTCGAGCAGGACGAACCGCGTCGGCAGCCGCAGGTTCATCGAGTAGATGAGCTGGAACGCCTCGCGGATCACCTGGATCGGGTCGATCTCAGCGAGCGACGCGCCGTAGTACTTGTAGTAGAGCTCGCGCAGGTGCGTGCGGAATTCTTCTTCGCGCTCCCTCGGATACCGCACGCCGAGGTCGGCGAGACGCTTCGGCAGGTTGTCGACGTTCTCGTTCGCGGCGTCGATGAACAGCCGTGTCAGCTTCGACATGTCGTCGTCGGTGAGTTGCCCGACCTGACCGAAGTCCACGATCCCGATCCGGTCGTCGGGCATCACGAGGATGTTCGCGGGATGCGGATCGCCGTGGACGAAGCCGTGGCGGAAGATCATCGTCATCCACGCCTCGGTCATCCGGTACGCGAGCTGGCGGCGCTCCTCGACCGTGTAGGCCTGCGGGTCGAGGTCGGCGACCTGCACGCCCGGAATGAACTCGAGCGTCAGGACGCGCGACGTCGTGTACGTCCAGTAGACGCGCGGAACGTGCACGTGCGGGTCGCCGGCGAAATTGTGGCGGAAGCGTTCCGCGTGGCGCGCCTCGGAGCGGTAGTCGAGCTCCTGCCGCAGCGATCGCGCGAACTCGTCGACGAGGTCGCGCGCGTCGATGAAGTCGAGCGCGTGGATCCGCTCCTTCGCAATGCGCGCGGCCTGGTGCATCAGCGCGAGGTCGGCCTCGATCTGGCGCGGCGCCCCGGGCCGCTGCACCTTCACCGCGACCTCGCGTCCGTTCGGCAGCGTCGCGCGGTGCACCTGCCCGATCGACGCCGCAGCGATCGGCGTCGACTCGAAGTCGAGGAAGGCGCGCTCGAGCGAGAGACCGAACTCCGCCTCGACGACCTGCTCCACCTGCTCGAAGGGGAACGGCCGGACGTCGTCCTGCAGGGCGCGCAGCTCCGCGATGATGTCGGGCGGCACCACGTCGGGCCGCGTCGAGAGCAGCTGCCCGAACTTCACGAACGTCGGGCCGAGCTCGTCGAGCATGTCCCGCAGATGGACTCCCCGCTGCGACGCGAGCGGCGGCGGTACCGACCGAGTGCCGAACGGGAGCAGATCGGTCAGGCGGTGCTTCTCGAAGAAGTAGCCGAAGCCGTGCCGGACGGCGACCTGCACGATCTCCGAAAGCCGGCCGAGGTTCCGCTGCTGCGAGGGACGAGTCGCCACCCGCTCATTTTGCACGCCGTCGCGAAAAGCCCTGCTACTGCGGCGGTACCGCGAGCTCTTCCTCCTGCTCGAGGAGCCTCAGTCGGTGCTCGAGCTGGGCGACCCGGAGCTCGAGCTCCTCGACGTCGGAGCGCAGCGCGAGGCCGAGCTCCCGCAGAAAGCCTTGCAGGCCCGCGCCCGCACGCTCGCCCGCGCGCGCGGCGTCGCCGCGCCAGCGGGCCGCGAGATCCTCGATCGCCGCGCGTGCCTCGTCGCGGCGGATGCCGCCGCGCTCGGCGAGCGAGTCCGCGAGCTGCTCGACCCGCTCCGCCGTCAGCGAAACCGCGCCGAGCGCCGCGAGGAACGCGGACTCGAGGCTATCTCGCTCTGCCATGAGGCCGCGACCGCCGCCGCTGGCGGCGCCGCTCGCGTTTCGAACCGTCGCCAGACACCGCGCGCTCCACCGCCGCGACCGGACCGAGCTCCGGCGACGGCTCGTCTGCGGCGACGCGCTCCGCCGCCGCGAGCGCGCGCTCGTCGTGGTCGTCGCGACCGAGCGTGTCCTCGCCGCGGCGACGCGCGAACTCGGGCTCGCGCTCCTTCCACATCGTGATGATCGGCGCCGCGATGAAGATCGACGAATAGGCGCCGGACGCCACGCCGACGAGCAGCGCGAAAGCGAAGTCCTTCAACGTGGCGCCGCCGAAGAAGAGCAGCGCCGCGACCGGCAGCAGCGTGATGAACGTCGTCGCCAGGGAGCGGCGGATCGTCTCCCACAACGAGATGTTCGCGATCGTCGCGAACGGCGCGCGCCGCATCAACGGCACGTTCTCGCGGATGCGGTCGAAGATGATGATCGTGTCGTAGATCGAGTAACCGAGAACGGTCAGCACCGCCGCGACCGTCGACGTCGTCACCTCCCGCCCGGTCACCGAGTAGACGCCGATCGTGATGACGACGTCGTGGATCATCGCGATGATCACCGGCACGGAGAACTTGAGGTCGAACCTGATCGCGATGTAGATGACGACGAGGAAGAGCGAGAAGAAGATCGCGAGCAGCGCGTCCTTCGCGATCTGACGGCCGAAGCTCGACGACACGTTCTTGACCCCGAACGCGGTCGCCTGGACCCTGTTCTCCAGGTCGGTCTGGACGCGCGTCTGGTCCGCCGCCTCGAGCGACCGGAGGCGCACCTGGAACTGCCGGTACGACTCGCTCCCGGTCAGCTTGCCGCGGCCCTGGACGATCGCGTCGCCGTGGCCCTCGTCCTTGAACTGCGTGCGGACGATCGAGAGCGAGGTCGGCTTCGGCGTCTCGAAGTTCATCTGCGTGCCGCCCTTGAAGTCGATCCCGAGGTTGAGTCCCTTGACGCCGAGCGACACGGCACCGACGAGGAGGATCGCGCCGGACAGCGCGAACCAGAGGTAGCGCCGCCGCATGTAGTCGATGTGCAGGAACTTGAGTCCCTGGGTTCCGTGCGCGCCCATGAACGACGGGCTGTCGAACCAGCGGAAGCCGGCGAGCAGGCCGAGCATCGCGCGCGTCGCCGCGACGGCGGTGATCAGCGAGATCACCGTTCCGATCAGCAGCATCAGCGCGAAGCCCTTGACCTGGGCGACCGCGACCGCAAACAGGACGAGCGCGGTGATGCACGTGACGACGTTCGCGTCGAGAATCGTGTGGAAGCCCTTCGCGTAACCCGCCGCGATCGCGGCTCGCACGGACTTCCCGGACCGCACCTCTTCCTTGATGCGTTCGAAGACGACGACGTTCGCGTCTGCGGCGACGCCGATCGTCAGGATCAGTCCCGCGAAGCCCGGCAGCGTCAGCGTGACGCCGAAGAGCAGGATCGCCCCGTACAGCAGCGCCGCGTAGATGCCGAGGCCGAGGACGGCGATCAGGCCGAGGAAGCGGTAGACGAGCAGCAGGAAGATGACGACGGCGATGAGACCGCCGATTGCGGCGCGCTTCGCCTGCTGCAGCGAGTCCTTCCCGAGCGTCGCCGAGACGTCGGTGCGTTCGATCTGCTTGAAGTTGACGGGCAGCGCACCGGTCTGCAGGACGAGCGCGAGGTTCTTCGCCTCGGTGAACGACTCGAGTCCCGTGATCTGCGCGTTGCCGCTGATGCCGTTCGACAGCGAGCTGTCGGTGTAGTCGATCTGCGGAAACGAGCGGATCTCGCGGTCGAGCACGATCGCAAAGTGCTGCGGCGAGTTGAGCAGGCGGCCGCGGTCGTAGAGGGACTTCGTGATCTTCTGGAACTGCTTGCTGCCCTTGCTCGTGAACTGCATCAGCACGACCGGTCCCTGGTTCGGGTCGAAGTCCGCGCGCGTGCCGCCGAGCTTCAGCTGGTCGCCGCCGAGCTCGGGAACCGGGTTCTTCGTGTTGTGCGGGTCGTACTTGAAGAGGTAGTAGGACGTCGTCGTCGGGTTCGGAACGCTGCCGCCCGGACAGAAGACGGCGCCCGTGCCGCACGAGATCACCACCGTTCCCTTCGGAACACCGAACGCCTTGACCTTCGGCTTCTTCTCCGTCAGCGAGGACGCCGTGACCCCGAGCGCCTTCGCCTTCTTCGTCGAGAAGAGCGCCTCCTTCGACGCCAACGGTCCGACCACGACCTTCTTCGTCTTCGCGTCGAAGAGGTACCACTGCGATGCGCCGTCCTTCTCCACCGTCGCCGCTTGCTTCGCGAGCAGCGTGTAGAGGTCGGGCGACGGGATCGCGCCGCCCTGGACCGACCTCGACGGGCCCGTCAGGTCCGCCTCGAGGTCGTAGAACTCGAGCTTCGCGGTCTTGCCGATCAGCCGCGCCGCGGCGGCCGGGTCGTGGACGCCGGCGAGCTGGATCACGATCTGGTTCGAACCCTGCTTGCGGATCTCGGGCTCGGCGACGCCGAGCTTGTCGATGCGGGCGCGCATGATGTCGACCGAGCGGTTGAGCGCCTCCGGGTCGAGCTTCTGGCCCCGTTCCGGCTCGGCCTTCAGGACGACCTCGAGCCCGCCCTGGAGGTCGAGGCCGAGCGTCGCCTTCTTGTGGCCCGGCGAGCCCGGCACGGCCATGTAGAAGACGCCGGCGACGGCCAGCACGATGACGCCGATCAGGAGGAGGTATTTGCGCCGGTCCGACACGAGCGGCTCCCAGGTTAGCTGGGGTCGGGCGGAGTTTCCGGCTCGGCGGCCTCGATTTCGGGCTCCGCCTCCGGCCCGTCTCGCTCGACGAGGCCGGCGACCGCGCGGCGCGACATCCGGACGACGACGCCGTCCGCGACCTCGACGTGCAGCTCCGCGTCCTCGATCGAGCGGATGACGCCGAAGAGGCCGCCGGTCGAGACGATCTCGTCGCCGACCTCGATGTCTTGCAGGAGCCGCTGGTGCTCCACCGCGCGACGCCGTTGCGGCCGCACGAGCAGCAGCCAAAACAGTGCGAACAGGACGACGATGATCAGGAACGAGCTTGGGATGACGCCTCCTCCGGCGCGCCGCCGATTCGCGCAAGTGCCTCCGCCTTGTACGACGCGAAGCGCCCCTCCGCGATCGCCTGCCGCGCGCCCGCTGTCAGTTCGAGCAGGAAGCGCAGATTATGCAGGCTCAGCAGCCGCAGGCCGAGGAGCTCGTTCTGGTTGACGAGGTGGCGGAGGTAGGCGCGCGAGAAGCGCTCGCACGCCGGGCACGAGCAGGTGGGGTCGAGCGGCCGCGGATCGCGGTTGAAGCGCGCGTTCTTGAGGTTCAGCCGCCCCTCCCACGTCAGCGCCGTGCCGGTGCGGCCGAGCCGCGTCGGCCAGACGCAGTCGAACATGTCGACCCCGCGCTCGACGACCTCGAGCACGCCTTCCGGGTCGCCGATCCCCATGAAGTAGCGCGGCTTCTCCGCCGGCAGCAGCTGCGCCGCCCACGCCGTCGTCTCGAGCATCTGGCCCCGGTCCTCTCCGATCGCGAGCCCGCCGAGCGCGAGGCCGTCGAAGCCGAGCGACGCGATCTCCTCAATGGAGCGCGTTCGCAGCTCGTCGTCGGAATGTCCCTGCGCGATCCCGAACACGAGCTGTCCCCGCGCGCGCTCGGCGGCGAGCTGCCGCTTCGCCCACAGCGTCGTGCGACGCACGGCGTCCGCGAGGTCCGCGCGCGTGACGCCGAGCGGCGGCACGTGGTCGAGGCACATCGCGATGTCCGAGCCGAGCTTGCGCTGGATCGCCGCGGCGAGCTCCGGCGTGAAGCGCTCGAGCTCCCCGTCGTAGACGGAACGGAACGTGACGCCGTCGTCGTCGACACGCGTGATCGTGTGCCGGAGCGAGAAGACCTGGTAGCCGCCGGAGTCGGTGAGGATCGGCCCGTCCCAGCCCATGAACGCATGCAGGCCGCCGAGCTCAGCGATCACGTCCTCGCCCGGGCGGAAGTGCAGGTGGTACGTGTTGCCGAGCAGGATCGACGTCCCGAGCCCGCGGAGCTCGTCGGGATGCACGCCCTTGACGGTCCCCTTCGTCCCCACCGGCATGAACGCGGGCGTCGGTACGTCGCCGTGCCCGGTGCGGAGCGTCCCGGCACGCGCGGCGCCGTCGGTGGCGCTCACTTCGAAGTGCTTCACAGGATCAGCATGGCATCGCCGAAGGAGTAGAAGCGGTAGCGCTCCGCGATCGCGAGCTCGTACAGGCGCCTCGTCTCCTCCACGCCGACGAACGCCATGACGAGCGCGAGCAGCGTCGAGCGCGGTAGGTGGAAGTTCGTCAGCAGCGCGTCAACGCGTTGGAACTCGAAGCCGGGAGTGACGAACAGCGACGTGCGTCCCTCGAGCGGCGCGCCGCGCGCGAGCGTCTCGAGCACACGCACGGTCGTCGTGCCGACGGCAAGGACTCGTTCAGCGGTACGAATCCGCTCCCACGCCTCTCGCCGCACCTCGTACCGCTCGCCGTGCAGCTCGTGCTCGTCGAGGTCGTCCGCGGTGATCGGACGGAACGTGTCGAGACCGACGTGCAGCGTCACGCGCTCGACGTCGAGCCGCGCGAGCATCTTGGGCGTGAAGTGGAGTCCGGCCGTCGGCGCAGCCGCCGACCCCGCCTCCCGCGCGTAGACGGTCTGGTACCGCGACGGGTCGCCGAGCGGCTCGACAATGTACGGCGGCAGCGGCGTCTCCCCCGCCGGCTCGCCGTGCAGGCGCAGGCGCCAGCGGCCCTCGCCCAAGTGCTCGATCAGCTCGATGTCGCCGTAGCGCGAGCCCGCCCGCAGCCGCCGCGTCGGCCGCGCGAGCCCCTCCCAGACGTCGCCGTCGAGGCGCTCCAGCAGCAGCACCTCGCCGCGCGGCCGCTCGATCGGGATCCGCGCCGGCAGGACGCGCGTGTCGTTGACGACGACGAGCTCGCCGTGCAGCTCGTCCGGCAGCTCCGAGAAGCAGCGGTGCCGCACAGCGCCGCCCGCGCGCTCGTAGACGAGCAGCCGCGAGGCGTCGCGGCGCTCGGCCGGGTGCTGAGCGATCAGCTCCGGCGGCAGGTGATAGTCGAGCTCTTCGGTTCTCATCCGGCCCGGGCGGTATTGTCGCGGTGTGGACGACGCCGTCGAGCGCGCGCGGGCCAGGCTGGCAGACCAGCCGGCGATGGACGCGGCACTCGAACGCGCCCGGGCGGCCGTCGAGGCGCTCGCCCAGACGACGGCCGAGCTCGAAGCCGGGCTGCCGGTCGCGATCCAGGACGGGCTCCAAGAGCACTTCCGGCCGAGCGCGCGGCACCTCGCCGAGGTGCGCGGCCTCATGAACCAGGTGATCCGCCGGCTCGAAGGCCTCGAGACCGACCTGCTCGCCGAGCGGCACGCGCGCGTCGACGACCTTGCATTGCTCGTCGATCTGATCGCCTCCGGCTGGGAGTCGGTCAACGCGCGCCTCGCGACGATCGAGCAGAAGCTCGACCAACCCCGTTTGCGCAGCGTTTCCTAAGTCAGCGCGAGGATCGCCGCGGACACCACCGCCCACGCGGCCACGCACGCGAGAATCTGCGGGTCGCGCAGCAGGACGTTCTCCGGCTCCTCGCCGAGCTCGTGCCGGTGGACGAGCGCGAGGTAGCGAGCGAGCCCGAAGACGACGAAGGGAATCGTCAGCGCGAGCCACGCCGTGTGCGTCGTCACCGTGTACACCGCGTAGGCGGCGACCGTCGCGGTCGTCACGACCGGCGCCGTGCACACGAGCAGCCAGGGCGAGATGCGCACGTCGACCGCGGCCGCGCCCGCCGCCGCACGCACGACGAACAGCCCGGCGATCACGGCGACGTCGAGGAGCACGACGTGCTTGAGGCCGAGGCTGTACACAACCTGCAGCGCGAGGAACGCGAGCAGGAAGAGCAGCGACGCGAATCCGAGCGCCGCCGCGACAACGACGGCGACCGCAGCGAGCGCGGCCGCGAGCGCGAGCGCCCGGCGCGCGGGCAACTCCCCGCGCGCGACCGGGCGATTCCGCTTGACCGGATGCAGACGGTCGCCCTCCGCGTCCCGCACGTCGTTGACGAGGTAGGACGCGCTCGACGCCGCGCAGTACGCGACGAAGATCGCAACCGCCTCGAGCCAGCGGTGGCCGTCGCCGAGCTTCGCCGCGAAGATGAGCCCCGCGAACAGCAGCAGGTTCTTCGACCACTGCCGTGGTCGCAGCGACGCGAGTGCGGCGCGCGTCACGACGCGTTCGGAAGCAGCAGCGCGAAGCGCGAGCCGCTGCCCGGCTTCGTCTCGACCTCGATCCGCCCGCCGAGCGCCTGCGCAAGCTCCGACGCGATCGCGAGCCCGAGGCCGGTGCCGCCGCCGTCGCGCGACCAGAACGGCCGGAAGATCCGCTCGCGCTCCTCGGCCGGGATCCCCGGCCCGGTGTCGGCGACCGAGACCGCGACGGCGCCGTTCTCAGCCGTCAGACCGAGCTCGATCCGGCCGCCGTCGGGTGTCCAGCGGAAGGCGTTCGAGAGGAGGTTTGTGATCACCTGCAGCACACGGTCGCCGTCGGTGATCAGCACCGGATGCGCGTGCAACTCGCGCCGGTAATCGATGCCGCGCCGGCGTGCCTCTTCGTTGAACGTCGCATACGCCCGCGCGACGAGCTGCTCCATGTCGACCTCTTCCTCGAGCAGCGTGAACCGGTGCGCGTCGAGCTTCGCGAGGTCGAGGACGTCGCCGACGAGCCTCGACAGCCGCTCCGCCTCCAACGCGATCGTCCGCAACGAGATCGCCCGCGCCTCGGGATCCTCGACGAGACCCTCGCTCAGCGCCGCGACGTGACCGCGGATCGCGGTCAGCGGCGTCCGCAGCTCGTGCGACACCGACATGAGGAAGTTCCGCTCGAGCTGCTCCGCCTCGCTCAAGGGGACGGGGACGTCGTAGTGGCCCTGTGCGACCTCGTCCGCGACGCGCGAAAGCTCGAGCACGGGCCGGGTCAGACGGCGGGACAGATACGCCGCGAGCAGCATCGCGACCGCCAGGCCGCCGAGGAGCGCGAGCGCGAGGCGGCCGAGCAGCGGCACCACGCGCGTCTGCAGCTGGTCCTTCGGCTTCGCGACGACGAGCGCCCCGAGGAACTGCGCGTTGTTTCCCTTCCCGAGGTAGAACGGCCCCGCAACGGCGAGCCAGGTCTTGTCCGAACCCGGTGGCCGGAACTCGTAGCGGAGCGTCCGCCCGCGCTGCACCGCGGCGAAGTCGAGCGAGGTCTTCGGCAGCCGGCGCAAATGCGGCCCCTCGCCGGGGAAGATCTCGATGCCCGGCGCGCGCGGAACGAAGAAGATGCGGTCGCCGGTCGCCTTCTCGAGCTGCGGCGCCGGTACGGGGTCGTTCGAGCCGTTCGCCTGCGCCTCGTAGAGCTTCGTCACGCCCCCGGCCTCGCGGCGCAGGTCGCTCCGCGCGCGGTTCAGCGTGTACGACTCGAGCAGCTGGAACGCGATCGCGGCGGCGACAAGCCCCGCGGTGACGACGCCCGCGAGGAAGAGGGCCGGAAGCCGGAAACGAAGGGACCGGTACACGCGCGCCGTTCAGGCTACGCGGTCTGCGCAGCCTCCCGGGCGGGCGAGACCTTGTAACCGACCCCCCACACGGTCACGATCGGCGACGCCTCGCCGAGCTTCCGGCGCAGCTGGCGCACGTGGACGTCGACCGTGCGCGTGTCGCCGGCGAACGTGTAGCCCCAGACGCGCTCGAGCAGCTGGTCGCGGGTCAGCACGAGGCCGCGGTGGTCGAGCAGCTCCCAGAGCAGGTCGAACTCCTTCGGCGCGAGCTGGATCTCCTGCTCGCCGACGCGAACCTCGCGCCGCCCCGCGTCGACGACGAGGTCGCCGTGGCGCAGGACCGCGGTCTCGAGATCCTTGCGGTCCGGTGTCGCGCGACGCAGCACCGACTTGACGCGCGCGACGAGCTCACGCGGATTGAAAGGCTTCGTCAGGTAGTCGTCCGCGCCGACCTCGAGCCCGATGATCTTGTCGACGTCTTCGTCGCGCGCGGTCAGCATGATGATCGGCACGTCGGAGGCCTTGCGCAGGCGCCGGCAGACCTCGATCCCGTCGATGTCCGGCAGGTTGAGGTCGAGGATGATCAGCGCAGGCGTCGCCGAGCCGGCGATGAGCAGCGCCTCGCCGCCGGTCGCCGCCGTCTTGACGGTGTAGCCCGCGTTCTTCAGGTAGAGCGAGACGAACGACGCGATCGACGCCTCGTCCTCGACGACCAGGATCGTCTGCGCCTTCGAGTCCGCCATCGGGCTCAGGATGCCATCCCGCCCGGTCGGCTAGCCGCCGGGCGCGGGCGGGGACGCGGCGAGCGGGAAGCGATCGAATATTGGGATGCCTTCCGGGGCTGCCCCGTTCACGGAGTAGGTGCCGTCGTCGTCGCCGCGGCTGCCGACGATCTTGACGTCGCCCCGGCCGACGATCGAGAGGTCGATGCCGGAGCCGACGACGGTGATCGTGAACCTGCCGCCGAGCATCCGGAAGCGGATGTCGGTGCCGGCGTAGCGCGTCGTCTTCGCGTTGATGTCGTAGGCCGATTCGGCGCCGTTCACGATCGGTTCGGGGCCGTCGCCCGGGATCGGATCCTTGATCTGCACGAAGCCGTGGTCGATGTGGCCCAGCACTGCGCCCTTGCCGTTGAACTGGACGCTGCCGATCCCATTCTTGACAACGAGCGTGCCGTCGGCGGGTCCACCGTCGCGTGCGGCCGCGATGCCGACGCCGGCGAGGCCGAGGCAGGCTGCAGCAGAGATGAGGGCGAGTCGCTTCACCGCATTCGCAGTATCAGATACCCAGTTGTGCGGTTGTTCAGCGGAACGTTAGAGAAGTGTAAGCGCGGAACCGCCTCCGCGTCGACCGAAAATACCTGCTCGCGCCCCACATTCTAGGCTCTGCGGATGGGCGAGGTCACCGATTTCGGCGCCGTCGTGCTGGTCGTGGCCGCGGGCTTCTCGCTCGCAGTCGGCACGACGCGGCTCAGCGAGCGCTTCTCGATCCCGGGCCCGGCGCTCTTCCTGCTCGCCGCAGCCGTCCTCTCCGACCTCGTCCCGTCGTTCGGCGACCGGCTCTCGATCCGGACGGTCGAGCGGATCGGCGTCGTCGCGCTGATCGTGATCCTCTACGACGGCGGTACGCGGATCGGGCTGCGCCGGCTGCGCGTCGCGGCGCTCCCGGTCGTGTCGCTCGGCGTGCTCGGCACGTTCGCGACCGCGGGCATCACGACGCTCGCGGCGCACTGGCTGCTCGGCCTGACGTGGATCACCGCCGGGCTCGTCGGCGCGGCGACGGCGCCGACCGATCCGGCGGTGATGTTCTCCGTGCTCGGCAAACGTGAGATCGGCGGCCGCACCGGGACGATCCTCGAGGCGGAGTCCGGCGCGAACGACCCGGTCGGGATCGCGCTGATGATCGGGATGATCGAGTTCGCGACGTCCAGCCACGGAACGTTCTGGACGGTCGTGCGCGAGTTCTCGCTCGAGATGTCGATCGGACTCGCGGTCGGCATCGCCGGCGCGGCGATCCTCGTGCTGATGATGAAGCACGTGCGGCTGCCGCGCGAGGGTCTCTACCCGTTGCGCGCGCTCGCGGCGGCCGGCGTCGTCTACGGCGCCGCATCCGTGCTGCACGGCTCCGGCTTCCTCGCCGTCTTCGTCGCCGGCCTCGTCGTCGGTGACGTCGACGCGCCGCACAAGCTCCATGTCGACCGCTTCTTCACGTCGCTCGCGAGTCTCGCGGAGATCGTCGTCTTCGTCGCGCTCGGTCTGACGATCGACCTGACGAGCCTCGGCGGCGACGTGTGGCTCGACGGCGTCACGCTGTTCGTCGTGCTCGCGCTGGTCGCGCGACCGCTGGCGGTCGGGACGCTCCTGCTGCCGACGAACCTGCGCTGGGGCGAGCGCACGTTCGTCGTGTGGAGCGGATTGAAGGGCGCGGTGCCGATCTTCCTCGCCGCGTTCGCGATCCTCGCGCGTGTCGACGACGCGGAGCGCATCTACGGGCTCGTCTTCGTCGTCGTCGCGTTCTCCGTCGTCGTGCAGGGCTCGCTGATCCCGACCGTCGCGTCGCTGACCGGCGTCCCGATGCGCTCGCTCCGCGAGAACGAGTAGGCGCGGAGGCAGGAACGTCCGGCCGGTGCGCGAAACTCCGGGCGCGATGGGGGATCGCACCGCCCGCGTCCTGAGTGCCAGGCTCGAGGAGCTCGCAGCCGCCGCCGAGCGGTCCGGCGCCGCGGCGCCTGCGATCGCGCGGCTGCTGGAGGCGGCGTCGGTCGCGACGCTGAACGCCGTCGCGCTCGACCTCCTCTCGGACGCCGATGCCCGCACGATCTGGCGCGAGGTCGAGGAGCGCCACCCGGTCGTCGGCGACCTGCGCCGCGCGGCCTAGCCGCTACTCGTACCGGTAGAAGCCCTGCCCGCTCTTGCGGCCGAGCGTCCCGGCCTGCTGCATCTCGACCAGCCGCTCGGGCGGCGCCATGCGCGACTCGCCGAGCTGCGCGTGCAGAGCGTCGGACGCGTGCACGTGCACGTCGATCCCTACCAGGTCGACGAGCGCGCACGGTCCCATCGGCCAGCCGGCGCCGTTCGTCATCGCGGTGTCGAGGTCCTCGGGCGTGACGCCCGCCTCGTCGAGCACGCGGATGCAGTCGTTCAGCAGTGGGATGAGGATGCGGTTGACGATGAAGCCGGGCGTGTCGTTGCAGCGCACCGGCCGCTTGCCGGCCTGCTCGGCCCACTCGTACGCGATCCGGACCGCGTCGTCGCTCGACGTCGGCGCCTTCACGATCTCGACGAGCGGCAGCACCGGCGCCGGGTTGAAGAAGTGCATGCCGACGACCCGCGCGGGATGCTGCGTCGCCTCGGCGATCGCCGCGACGGACAGCGCCGACGTGTTCGTCGCGAGCACCGCGTCCGGGCGGGTAATGCGGTCGAGCTCGGCGAACAGCTCGCGCTTCGGCTCGAGCTCTTCCACGATCGCCTCGATCACGAGGTCGCAGTCTGCGAGGCCGGCCAGCTCCGTCGTGAGCGTGAGGCGTGCGAGTGCAGCGTCGCGTTCCTCGTCCGTCAGCCTGCCTTTCTCGACGCCGCGCGCGAGGTAGCGCTCGATCGTCGCGCGGCCGCGCTCTGCGAGCTCCGTCGTCACCTCTCGGCCGACGGTGTCGTGCCCGGCGACCACGGCGATCTGCGCGATCCCCGCTCCCATCGTTCCCAGCCCGACGACGCCGACTTTCACAGCGCTGCTTCTATCAAGTCGCGCGCCATCGTGAACTGCTCCTCGGTCAGCCGGATGTGCGAGTGCCCGCGCACGCGGAGCCAGTGCCATATCGATCTCGTCACGAAGGCGTTACCGTCCCTCATGGGTGGCTGCCGCCAGACGCGGCCCGGTTGGGCGTGTCACGTTTGGAGACGAGCGCCCGCCCCGTTCCGCCGAAAGAGATCGCGTTGTCGACGTCTCGTCACGAAGCCGTGACCCTTCCCCATGAGTGGCTGCCGCCAGACAGCCGCCGCCAGACACCGCCCGGAACGACGTGGCCGGTTCAGAGCCGTTCGACGACGCCGGCGATCGCCTGGCCGAAGCCGATGCACATGCAGGCGACGCCGTAGCGCGCCTTGCGGCGCTCGAGCTCGTTCAGGAGCGTCGCCGTCATGCGCGCACCCGTCGCGCCGAGCGGATGGCCGAGCGAGATGCCGCCGCCGTTCGGATTGATGTCGTCGAAGCGATCCTCGAGGCCCGCGTCGTGCGCGAACTGGAGCACGACCGACGCAAATGCCTCGTTCACCTCGATCACGGCAACGTCGTCCCACGTCAGCCTCGCCCGCGCGAGCGCCTTCGCGCACGCCTGCGGATTGCCGTGGAGCATGCGCCGCGGATCGACGCCACTGAGGCCGAAGGCCACGAAGCGCGCGCGAGGCTCGAGCCCGAGGCGCGACGCAGCACTCTCGGACGCGAGCAGCACCGCCGCGGCGCCGTCGCAGATCTGCGACGAGTTGCCGGCGGTGATCTTGCCGTCGGGAATGAAGGCGGGTTGCAGCGCCGCGAGCGCCTCCGCCGAAGTCTCGCGCCGCGGCGTCTCGTCGACGGCGACGAGCGCGCCGACGTGCGGGTTCGTCACCTCGATCGGGACGATCTCGTTCTCGAAGAGTCCCTCGTCGCTCGCCGCGATCGCGCGGCGGTGCGACTCGAGCGAGTACGCGTCGAGCTGCTCGCGCGAGAGGTTCCACTCCTCCGCGATCAGCTCGGCCGAGATGCCCTGCGGGACGATCTCCCAGCGCTCGAGCAGCGCGGGTGAGAGATCGCCGCCGTTCGAGCCCATCGGGACGCGAGACATCATCTCGGCACCCGCGGAGACGACCACGTCGAGCTGCTCGGACCAGATCGCCGCGGCGGCGTTGAAGTTGCATTGCATCGACGAGCCGCACTGCCGGTCGACCGACGTGCCGCAGACCGTCTCGGGCCAGCCCGCGACGAGCGGCGCCATGCGGCCGATGTTCCAGCCCTGCTCGCCGATCTGCGTCACGCAGCCGAACTGCACGTCCTCGACCTCGCCCGGGTCGAGGTCGTTCCGCTCCACGAGCGCGTTCATCACCTGCCCCGCGAGCTCGTCGCCGCGGATCTTCGACAGCGCTCCGTTCCGCCTCCCGATCGGGCTGCGAACGGCGTCGATGATCAGCGCAGACGTCACCCTCACATCGTAGTCGCGAGATCGCGCGACTCCGCGGCGTGCAGGTCATCGAGCCGCATACAGCCGCCACGTCCCGGGGACGCCTTTCAGCTCATGCGCGCCGCGCTCCACGAAGTCGAGACGCGAGCCCGCGACGAGATCCTTGACGGTCTGCGAGACCAGCACCTCGCCGGGCCTCGCGCTCGCCGCGACGCGCGCACCGATCGAGACCGCGATCCCCGCGACTTTGTCCTCGTGCAGCTCGCACTCGCCGGTGTGGACGCCCGCGCGGATCTCCAGGCCGCACTCGCGAATGCCGTCGACGAGTGCCTGCGCGCACCGCACCGCCCGCGCCGGGCCGTCGAACGTCGCGAAGAAACCGTCGCCCGCGGTGTCTCGCTCCTCGCCGCGGAAGCGTGCGAGCTCGCGCCGCACGATTGCGTGGTGCCGGGCGAGGACGTCGCGCCAGCCGCTGTCGCCGAGCTGGTTCGCACGCGCGGTCGAACCCACGATGTCGGTGAAGAGGAGTGTCGTCAGCACGCTCTCGGGAACGCGCGGCTCCTCGACGCCCTGCAGGAAACGCTCGACTGCGGGCGCAACGTCGTCGCCTGCATAGACGGGCAGGTCGTCGCCCGGCACCTGCACCGTGCGCGCGCCGGCGACCAGCGAGGCGACGCGAAGCGCCGCGTCGCGGCGGCGCGCCCGGTAGAGGACGAGCGTGGGCACCCGAATCGTCGGGAGGATGTCTGCGATGTCCGTCGCGAGCAGCATGCGCCAGAACTCCGCGGCCGCTGCCGGGCTTACCGCGAAGCGATGGTAATCGGCCCACCAACGGAGGTAGGCGTCGTCGTCGCCCCGTGAAGGAAAGACGAGCCGGACCATCTCGTTCGCGTAGTCGCGCCTGCCCCAGTGGGTACGCACCTCCTCCACGGATTCGGGGGACGCCTCCGGCACATCCTGCGGCGAGGCGTGCGGGTTGTAGAGGACGAGCGCCTTCGTTCGCTCGGGGTAGGTCGCCGCGTAGAGCGCGCAGAGCTGGCTTCCCTGAACGGCGCCGAGGAGCACGGCCCGTTCCGAGTCGACTGCGTCCAGCACCGCCCGGACGTCGTCCATCTGCATCTCGAGCGAGAGCACGCGCGGCCGATCCGAGAGGCCGGTGCCACGCTTGTCGAACAGGATCAGCCGAGAGAAGGCTGAGAGCTGCTCGTACAGGCGGACGAAGAGCGGCTGTTCCCAGGAGTAGCGGATGTTGCCGACGAACGGCGAGAACACGAGGTCGGTCGGGCCGTCGCCGACGACTTGGTATGCGATCGCGACGTCGCCGCTTTTCGCGTATTGGACGTCCGGAATCTCCACACCCGCAGTTTCCTAGACTCCGGGTGTGGCGGCAACGGCACTGGAGCGCAAGCTGTACGTCGCCGGCGAGTGGATCGAGACCGGCGACTGGCTCGAGGTGCGCTCGCCGTACTCCGGCGACGTCGTCGGACGCGTGGCGGAGGGCGGCGCCGCAGAGACGAAGCGCGCGATCGACGCCGCCGAGCGCGCGATGCAGGAGCCGCTGCCCGCGCACAAGCGCGCCGAGATCCTCGTACGCGTCGCCGGCCTGCTGGGCCGCCGGCACGGCGAAGCGGCGCGGCTGATCTCCGACGAGGCGGGCAAGCCGCTGAAGGCGGCGAAGGTCGAGGCGTCGCGCGCGATGTCGACGTACACGTTCGCCGCGGTCGAGGCGCGCAAGCTTGCCGGCGAGATGGTGCCGATGGACGCGGCGCAGGCCGGCGAGGGCAAGCTCGCGTTCACGCTGCGCCGGCCGCGCGGCGTCGTCGGGGCGATCAGTCCGTTCAACTTCCCGCTCAACCTCGTCGCGCACAAGATCGCGCCCGCGCTCGCCGCGGGCTGCGCCGTCGTGCTGAAGCCCGCGTCGGCGACACCGCTGTCGGCGCTCTTCCTCGCCGAGCTCGAGGAAGAAGCGGGCCTGCCGCCCGGCTGGCTGAACGTCGTCGCCGGCCCCTCGTCGGAGATCGGCGACGTGCTGATCGACGACGAGCGCGTCGCTGCGCTGACGTTCACCGGCTCGGGCGACGTCGGCTGGAAGCTGAAGGAGCGCGCGCCGCGCAAGCACGTCGCGCTCGAGCTCGGGAACGCGACGCCCGTCATCGTCTGCTCCGACGCGCCGCCGTCCACGGCGGAGAAGATCGCGGCGAACGCGTTCTCGTTCGCGGGACAGAGCTGCATCTCCGTTCAGCGCGTCTACGTGCTGGATGACGTGTGGGACGACTTCGTGCGCGAGCTCGTGCCGATGGTCGAGGCGCTGAAGGTCGGCGACCCGGCAGACGAGGACACGGACGTCGGACCCGTGATCGACGACGACGCGCGCGAGCGCATCCTCGAGTGGATCCGCAGCTCGAGCGGCGAGGTGCTCACCGGCGGCGACACGACCGCCGACGGTCTGATCAGGCCGACGGTCATCGCGAATCCCGACCCGTCGGACAAGGTCTCGTGCGAGGAGGTCTTCGGCCCCGTCGTCACGCTGACGCGAACGCGCTCGCTCGACGAGGCGATCGAGCTCGCGAACTCGACGCGCTACGGCCTCCAGGCGGCGATCTTCACCGGTGACCTCCAATCGGCACTCGCCGCGGCGCAACGACTGGAGTTCGGCGGCGTGATGATCAACGAGGCGCCGACGTTCCGCGCCGACCAGATGCCGTACGGCGGCGTCAAGGCCTCCGGCAACACCCGCGAAGGGCCCGCTTACGCCGTCCGCGAGCTGACGGAAGAGCGACTCGTCGTGATTCAGCTCTAGGCCGGCGTCGGCCGCCGCGCGGCGGAAGCCCGCAGGTAGCGCTGTTAGATTCGAGGGACGATGGCGTCCCTCATCGCCCGCTTCCGTCGCGCGCCCCAGGCGGAGGAGTCTGAGGCGCCGCGCGCGCCGGTGCCGCGCCGGCTGCCGCTTCCCTCGCCCGGCCGCCTCCGCCGCGAGCGGCGCGCGCTGCTGCGCTGGCGGGAGCAGCGGATCCGGGACCTCGGCGGCCTCGTGCTCGAGATGTACCGCGAGGACCAGTTCCGCCAGGACCTCGTCTACGAGCACGCGGCCGAGCTCGTGGCGCTCGAGGAGCGGCTGCGGGAGCTCGACGGCCTGCTCGCCGTCGCCTCCTCCCGGCGCAACCGGAGCGCCGCCTGCCCGCAATGCGGTACGCCGCTCTATCCCGGCGCACGCTTCTGCCCGAGCTGCGGCCGTCCGGTCGCGGCCGGGGCGGCGCCGTGACCGCGCCCCGTTCCTGCCCGCGCTGCGGCGCGCCTGCGGGCCGCGGGCGGCAGTACTGCGCCGAGTGCGGCCAGCGCCTGCCGGCGCCGGAGGGCCCGTTCTCCGGGCTCGCCGCCGCCTGGGCGAGCCGCGCCTCGTATCCGGGCGACTGGATCTGGCCGGTGCTCGGCTTCTTCGTCCTCGCCGCGCTCGGAGCGCTGGTGGCGATCGCGATCTCGGACGGCGCGAATGGAACGCCTTCGCTCGTCGCGACGCCGTCCGCCTCGCTGCCGATCCAGACGGCGACCGCGCCGCCCACCACCGTGCCGGTCACCATCCAGCCGCCGGTCACCCAGCCGCCGCCGGTCACGACGAAGCCGCGCACGACGCCGAAGCCGCACCCGCGCGCGCTCGTCTCGTGGCCCCGCCGCGACGGCTACACGGTCGTCCTCCAGTCCCTGCCCGCGAGCGCCTCCCGGACGAACGCCGTCCGCACCGCGAGGCAGGCGCTCGCCGCCGGCCTGCAGCAGGTCGGCGTCCTCGACTCGTCGGCGTATTCGAGCCTCCATCCGGGCTACTACGTCGTCTTCAGCGGGATCTACTCCTCGGCCGCGGCGGCCGCGAGCGGCGTCTCGCAGGCCCAGGCGGCCGGGTTCCGGGCCGCCTACGCCCGGCCGGTGACGCGCTGAGCCGGAGGTGTAGGCCCTGCCCAAGCGGGTACCGCGAACTCCGTCGAAGCGTCCACATGTTCACTTCGATGGCAACGGAGGACGCGACTTTGTAACACCCCGCCAGACGTGTATGCTCACTCACGAGCCGAGGCCCGAATCGGGGTTTACGCGCCGTTAACAAACGTTTCCCGCGACTTAACAGGCAAAAGATAAGACTCCCAGTGGACGACCGTACCCTCCAGCTTCGTAACTGCATGTATCAGTACTCGCGAGCCATCTATCGCTCGATCAAAGACCTCGTCGACCCGTACGTGATGCCGGCGACCCGGCTCGAATACCGGCGCGAGGTGCTCACCGCCTGCGAGCAGACGATGGAACGGCTTGCGACGGATCCGCTCTACTTCGCAAAGCCCGACCGAGCCCTCTTCCAGGACATCCGCCGCTACTTCCCGATCACCGTCCAGGCCCAGGTGGCGTGGGCAGTGCAGGAGGGCGTGTCCGCGGCGGTCGCCTTCATCGACGAGCAGATCGAGGCGGGAGCGCTCGACGGCGGCGTCGCGCGCTGCCGCGCGACGACGCGCAAGGGCAAGCCTTGCCAGCGCACGCCGCTGCCGGACCGCGACTACTGCCCGTCGCACCAGCATCTCGAGCAGAGCTCGCGCGTCGCCGCGTAAAGCTCGTCCACACGGAATCCACAGCGCGTTCCACAGGAACCGCGCGGTAGGCTCGATTTGTGTCACATGACACCGACAAGCTGATCCGTCAGCTGTCGCTCGTCGCGTACCTGATGGCGGAGCGGCGGGCATTGACGGCGCGCGACGTCAAGTCGAACGTCGAGGGCTACTCCGAGATGTCGGACGAGGCGTTCGCCCGGCGGTTCTACTCCGACCGCGCCGAGCTGATCGCGCTCGGCGTGCCGCTCCACTCGCAGCGCGACGAGTTCACAGGAGAGGAGCTCTACACGCTCCGGTCGGAGCAGTACTTCCTGCCGCCGCTCGAGCTCTCCGACGAGGAGCTCGCGGCCCTGCAGACCTACCTCTTCAAGCTCGAGGGACGCTTCGCGTACTCCGAGCCGCTGCGGCTCGCACTCCAGAACCTCGCGCTCGGGCGGCCCGGCTTCCCGGAGTCACCGACGCAAACCTCCGTCAGAGTCGAGCGGCTCGACCCCGACTACTCCTTGGAGCTGCAGGGACGGCTGTCCAAGCTCGAGGGCGCGATCTCGAAGCAGCGAACGATCAAGTTCACGTACTGGTCGATCTCGCGCGACAAGACGAGCGAGCGCACCCTCAATCCGCTCGCGCTGCTGAACGACAACGGCGTCTGGTACGTCGTCGGCGACGACCTCGACGCCGACGGCGCGCGCAAGAAGTTCCGCGTGTCGCGGATTCGCAGCGACATCCGCTTCGCGACGCGGCGCGAGCGGGACTTTCGCTTCCCCGCCGACCTCGACATCGAGGAGTTCCGTGGCAAGCAGCCGTGGCAGCTCGGCGACCCGGTCGGCGAGGCAAGCGTCCAAGTGGGCGGAGACACTGCCTGGTGGATCGAGCGCGCGCTCGCGCGCGCGGGACGCGTCGAGGACGGCGTCTTCGTCACCGAGTACGCGTCCGTCGACCAGCTCGCCTCGTGGGTCCTGCGTCAGAACGGCCGCGCGGTTCCGGGCGAGCCGCACGAGCTACGCCGCGCGGTCGCGCAGGGGCTGCGGCGCGTGCGCGACGCGCACACGGGCGCCGCGCCCGCACCGGCGAAGGCGGCGAAGCAGCGCGAGAACGGCGTGCCGGAGCGGCCCGCCGGTCCCGTCGCGCCGGAGCGTTTCGCCGTCCTGCAGGCGCTGCTCGCCTATCTGCTCGCCGCGTGCGGCGAGGAGCGAGAGGCGGAGCTGCCGGCGCGCGATCTCGTCGAGCGCTTCCACATCCCCGAGGACGAGCTCGAGGAGCACCTCTCGCTCCTGAACCTCGTCAACTTCGGCGGCGGCTGCTACACGGTCTACGCCGAGCTCGACGGCGACGTCGTGCGCATCGACAAGGAGCTCTACGGCGAGACGTTCCGCGCCGCGCCGCGGCTGACGCCGCTCGAGGCGCGCGCGATCCGGCTCGCGCTCGACTTCGTCGGACCCGGAATCGCCGCCGAGGCGCACACGCCGCTCGACCGCGTCCGCCGCAAGCTCGAGGAGACGTTCGGCGAGTTCGACCTCACCGAGACGCCGTCGCCGCAGGCCGGCGGCGAGGAGGCGCTGATCACGACCCTCGCAGAGGCGATTCGCGAGCAACGCCTCGTCCAGGTCGAGTACCAGAAGGAAGGCGAGGAGACGTGGTCGCCGCGCGTCGTCGAGCCGTACTTCCTCGAGCGCCAGCTCCCGAACTGGTATGTCCACACGTGGGACCGCACGAGCGACGGCGCGCGCACGTTCCGGCTCGACCGCATGCGGAACGCCGAGTTGCTCGACGAGCGGTTCGAGCCGCGCGCGGACTACGACCCGAACGAGCTCGGCGGCACGCGCGACGTTCGCATCGTCTACGACAAGGAGGTCGCGCGCTTCCACCTCGAGAAGGGCGCCGTTGCGCTCGTCGACGGCAGCGCGATCCTCGAGCGCCGCGCGGGCGACGACTGGGTCGTGGGCGAGATCCTCGCGTCGCGCGGGACCGCCGTGTTGCTCGAGCCCGCGGAGCTGCGCAAGCGGATCGCCGCGCGCGCGGACGAGCTGCTCGACGAGCTCGGGCTCAAGAACGTACGCGGGGCTCGAGCGGCAGCTCGAGGATGAACGTCGACCCGCGCCCCGGCGCGGAGTCGACGTCGAGCGTCCCTCCGTGCGCCTCGGCGATCGAGCGCGCGATGAAGAGGCCGAGTCCCGTGCCGGGCTTCGCGCCGCCGCCGCGCGCGCGACCGAACTTCTCGAAGATGACGCGCTGCTGGTCCGTCGCGATGCCGGGACCGCGGTCACGGACGGCGACGACGATGCTCCCGTTCCGGTTTTCGAGCTCGACATGGACCGTCTCCCCCGCGCTCGAGTACTTGACGGCGTTGTCGATCAGGTTCGCCAGCACCTGCCGTAGCCGCTCGCGGTCGCCGCGGATCTGCGGCACCGGACGCACGTCCGCACGCACCGCCACCTCGTCCTGACCGACGGCCGCGGTCGCGACCGCCTCGTGCACGAGATCGGCGAGGTCGACGTCGGAGAACGTGTAGCTGAACGTTCCGGCCTCGATGCGCGACGTGTCGAGCACCTCGGCGATGAGGTTCGCGAGCCGGCTCGTCTCGTCCGCGATCAGCGACAGGAACGCCTCGCGCTGCTCGGCCGTCAGCTCGCGCCAGCGGGTCTGGAGCGTGCGCGCCGAGCCGATCACCGCGGCCATCGGGCTCCGAAGCTCGTGCGAGACGAGCGAGACGAAGTCGGCGCGGAGCGCGGACAGCCGCCGCAGCTCCTCGACCGTATTCCGCTCCGCGTCGTACGCGCGGATGTTCTGCACGGCGGTCGCCGCGAGCCGGCCGATCAGCGACACGAGCTCGAACTCCTCCGCGCTGAACGCGTCCGGTTCCTTCCGCACGAACGAGAGGAGGCCGATCGGGTGCGCGCCGACGAGTAGCGGCGCCGTCAGCCGCGAGCGCAGCCCGAGCCGCACGAGCTCGGTCTCCTCGGGGTGCCGTCGGTCGAGCATGTCGCGCCGGTAGACCGTGTTGCCCGACTGGAGCTCCTCGAAGATCGAGCCCTCGACCGGCTGCGACGAGCCGGCCGGGAAGACGTCCCCGACACCGACGCCGGCGGCGGCCAGCACCTCGAGCCGGTCTCCTTCGACGAGCACGACCGCCATCCGCGCGAACGGCACGACGCCGCGTGCCTCGCGGATGAACGCCGCGAACGCCTTCTCGAGGTCGAGCGACGACCCGAGCGCGCGGGCGCAGCGGTTCGCCGCCTCGAGCACGTCGACGCGGCGACCGATCGCGTCGCGCAACCCCTCCGCCTCCGCGGCGCGTGCCTCGGCGGCCTGCCGCTGGTGGGAGAGGTCGTCGCTCAGCCAGCCGATCACGACGCCGACGAGCAGTGCGACCGCGATCCTCACCGACGCGACGCGCCACGTGATTCCCCCTTGCAGGTCGTCGATGACGAGCGTCGCCCCCACCATCACCGCGGTGCCGGCGAGGCCGCCGGCGACACCGAAGCGCAGCGCCGCCTCGACAAGCGGCACGAGGAAGAGCGCGCGCCACGGCTGGCCCTGCAGGTAGGAGAAGGCGGCGATCAGGCCGACGACGGTGATCGCGTCGAAGAGGATCGCGAGGACGCGTGCGCGCATCCGCTCGTATGGCCCGAGCTCGACCCGGGCGAGCGCGGCGGAGAACGTCGCGGTGACGGCGAAGAATGCGACGACGATCCACGCCCACGTTCCGTACGCGCCCGGCGGGCGCGAGAGCGCGACGTCGACCGCGGCGCCGACGATGAGCGCCAGCCGCAGCAGCGCCATCCACTCGCCGGCGCGCCTAGGCATGCTCGAGCTCCTCGAGTCGCGCGAGCGCCCAGAGTGCGTGCTCGCGAAGCAGCTCGTCGTCGCTCGACGCGTACCGCTCGACCTGCTCGCGCGCGGTTCCCGTGTTGCCGGCCGCGACGAGCGCGTTCCGCTTGAGGTAGCGGCCGTCGTTGCGCGGGACGTAGAGGCGGTCGTAGCGGCGCGCCAGCTCCTCGTCGTCCGCGTCGAGCCACTCGACGAGCGAGACGTACGGCTCACCGTCGGCGGGCTCGTCCGCGCGCCGTTTCTCGACGCCGCGGTTCCACGGACAGACGTCCTGGCAGATGTCGCAGCCGTACACGCGGTCCTCGAGCTCGGCGCGGAACTCGACGGGAATCGAGGCCGGCGCCTGCGTCCAGTAGGAGAGGCAGCGCGTCGCGTCGAGCGTGCCCGGCTCGTCGAGGGCGTGCGTGGGACAGGCGTCGATGCAGAGACGGCAGTCGCCGCAGTTGGTGTCGAGCGGCGCGCTCGGCTCGATCTCGACGTCCGTCACGAGCGTGCCGAGCACGACCCACGACCCGAACCTGCGCGTGATCAGCAGCGTGTTCTTGCCGTAGAAGCCGACGCCCGCCCGCGCGGCGCCTTCGCGGTCGACGTGCTGGTTCGCGTCGACGAGGACGCGATAGCTCCCGCCCAGCTCCCGCCCGAGCGCGTCGAGCTTCTCGCGCAGCTCGGCGTAGCGGTCGCGCCACGTGTAGCGCGGCAACCGCCCCTCGCCCGGCGCGGCGTCGCGACTGGGCGCGTAGTAGCAGAGCGCGGCCGAAACGACGGTGCGCGCGCCGGGAACCAGCCTCTCGGGATGGCACGAGACGTCCGGCTGCGCCATGGTGAAGCGCATGTCTGCGAACAGGCCGCGCTGCCTGCGCTCGCGGATGTGCGCCTCGGTGTCGACGTATGGAGCCGCGCGCGCGGCGCCGACCACGTCGAGTCCGAGCTCCGCGCCGACCCGCTCGAGCTCCTCGACCGTCACATGGATAGTGTGCCCCACCGGTGAAGGCGATCCGAATCCACGAGGACGGCGGGCCCGACGTCCTCCGCTACGAGGACGCGCCGGATCCGGTCGCGGGACCCGGCGAGGTGCTTGTCCGCCTGCGCGCAGCCTCGCTCAACCACCTCGATCTCTGGATCCGGAAGGGCCTGCCCTCGGTGCCGAAGCCGCGGATCCTCGGCGCCGACGGCGCCGGCGAGCGCGTCGACACCGGCGAGCGCGTCGTGATCAACCCCGGTCTCGAGCACGGCGACGTGATCACGGTGATCGGCGAGCACATGGACGGCACGCACGCCGAGCTCGTCGCGGTCCCGGAGTCGAACGTCTATCCCATTCCCGATTCGCTCTCGTTCGAGGAGGCGGCCGCGTTCCCGCTCGTCTTCGAGACGTCGTGGCGGATGCTCGTCACGAAGGCGCAGCTGCAGGCGGACGAGTGGGTGCTCGTCTGGGGAATCGGCGGCGGCGTCGCGACGGCGTCGCTCGTGGTCGCGAAGGCGCTCGGCGCGAAGGTCGTCGTGACGTCGTCGTCCGACGAGAAGCTCGCGCGGGCGCGCGCGCTCGGCGCCGACGCGATCGTGAACCACGCGACGGAGGACGTCGCCGCGCGCGTCAAGGAGCTGACGGACGGCGGCGTGCACGTCGTCGTCGAGACGGTCGGCGCCGACACCTGGGCGACGTCGATCGGGGTTGCGAGACCTGCCGGACGCATCTGCGTGTGCGGCGCGACGAGCGGGCCGAATCCACCCGCGAACCTGCACCGCATGTGGTGGAAGCAGCTGACGGTCTACGGCTCGACGATGGGCACGCGGACCGACTTCGAGGCCGTCTACGATCTCGTCGTCTCCGGCCGCGTGCGCCCCGTGATCGACTCGGTCCTGCCGCTCGGCGAAGCACGTGCCGCGCACGAGCGACTGGAGCGCGGCGAGCAGCTCGGCAAGATCGTCCTCCGCATCCCTTCCTAGAGAGCGACCGCGCGCGCGGCCCGCCGCGCCGTCATTCCGGTGTCTTCGTGAAGTGGACTACGTGAGCCACAAAACGAGTAGCACGATCAAGATGATGAGGACGACCGTGCCCATCCCGATATACATGCGTTCCTCCTTCCGTCGCTTGCCTACGGAAGATGGACTGCGCGGTCGATTCCGAAACCGTCCTTAGCCGGAGCCGACGACGACTTCGCGTCGTCGCAAGACTTGATCCACTTGTGTCAAGCGGTACTCGGCTCCGGCTCTCACAATGATTGTGTGTTCAGGACCCGCCAGATCGCCCACGATCTCAGCAACCAGATGACAGTCATCCGCGGCTGCGCCGACCTGGCTCGGAGACGGTTGGATCCATCTGATCCAGCATTCAACGACCTCCGAGAGATCATCGCGGCCGCGGACGCGACCTGCTCTCTGGTCAAGGAGCTGTCGGCACGGTCACGCGGTCGCGCATGGCCGAAGCCAATGCGACGAGTCGCGTAGTCGACGACCGCCTTAGAACTTGGGCAGAAACGGCGACTAGCCGAAGCCGAGGATGAACTTCGCGTCGTCGGACATCTTCTCCGGCGTCCACGGCGGGTCCCACGTGAGCTCGATCTCGACGTCCTCGACGCCGGGCAGGTCGGACGCAACGCGATGGATGTCCTCGGTGACGGTCTCCATGACGTCGATGGTAGCGGCTAGAGACCGTAGAGCCGGACTTCCTCGCGGCGGTCGCGGCGGAAGAAGTGGATCCCGTCCACGAACCGGACCCAGTTGCAGCGCGTGCACATGACGAGGGAATGCGTGCGCGCGCTGTCGGCGAGGAAGCGGACGCCGCGCAGCAGGTCGCCGTTCGAGACGCCCGTCGCCGCGACGATCGTCTCGCCCGGCGCCAGATCGTCGATCGTGAAGATCCGCGAGACGTCCTCGATTCCCTGGGCCCGTGCCTCCTCGATCTCGGAGCGCATCGTCGGCCACAGCTGCGCCTGCAGCTCGCCGCCGAGACAGCGGAGCGCGGCCGCGGTCATCACGGCCTGGCGCGTGCCGCCGATCCCGACCGCGAGATGGTCGTTCGTGCCGCGGATCGCGGCGGAGATCGACGCGGTCACGTCGCCGTCCTGGATCAACTTGATGCGCGCACCCGAGGACCGGATCTCCTCGATCAGGTCGTGGTGGCGAGGACGGTCGAGGACGATCGTCGTGATGTCGTTCGCCTTGCGGCCGAACGCCTCGGCGATCGCCGCGACGTTGTCCGCGAGCGGCCGGTTGATGTCGATCTGCCCCCGTGCACGCGGCCCGACCGCCATCTTGCGCATGTACATGTCGGGGAGCCGCAGCAGCGAGCCGGCGTCGCCGACGGCGATCATCGCCATCGCCCCGTTGCCGCCGCGCGCGACGATGCTGCGCCCCTCGAGCGGGTCGAGCGCGAGGTCGACGGCGGTGCCACCGGCGCCGATCACGACGTCGTTCGCGAGCTCGCCCTGCTCGGTCCCGATCACGATCCGGCCCTCGATCGGAAGGTCGACGAGTGCGCTCGCCATGCCGGAGGTCGCCGCTTCTTCTGCCGCTTGCTCGTCGGCGCGGCCCAGCCAGCGCGCGGCCGCGAGCGCGGCGCGCTCGGTCGCGCGCGCGTAGCCCTCGCAGAAGCAGGCGGCGGCGTCGCTCACACGCGTTCCACCGTCCCGGAGCTCGCGATGCGCACGAGCTCGACGACGGCCTCGATCGTCGCCTCGGCGTCGGTGTTCTCGATCACCGGCACGCCGGTCTCGCGGGCGCGCTGGAGGATGAACTCCTGCACGCGCCGGATGTCTTCGAGGTGGGCGATGTAGCGCTCCACGGGACGGACGCCGCGGGACGAGCCGGCGCGCAGCGCGAAGTGACCTGCGTGGAGCGTCTCGTTCTGGATCGAGAGCACGCAGTGGACGACGGTGGCGTCGTAGACGGTCTCGACCATCCCCGGCACGAGGTGCACGCCCTCGACGACGGTCGACCAGCCTTCCGCCGTCGCGCGTGCGAGCGTCGCGGCGACGCCGTCGAGCACGAGCTCCGACTGCTCGACGAACGTCGGCACGAGCGGATCGCCCTCGAAGCTCGAGACGTGGATCGACGGCAGGAACTCCCGCGCGAAGAAGGCGCGCATCGTCTCCCGGACGACGTCCGTCGAGGCGATCCGGCTGATCCCGAGCCGCCGCGCGACCTCGGCGGCGACCGTGGACTTGCCCGTCCCCGTCGCGCCGCCGATCAGCACGAGCACCGGCCTCACACCCGCACCTCCTCGTCGACGAGCGCGTGGAGGACGTCGGCGTCGAGCTCGGGCGCGACGAGCTCGTTCTCCGCGAGCACGAGCTCGGCGCCGCGTGCCGCCGCGGCCTCGGCGACGACGTCGATCGCCGCACCCTTCAGCTCGACGAGGTAGACCTCGGCGTCGACGCGCTCGAGCTCTCGCTGCAGCGCGTCCCTGGTCGCAAGGCTGCGCGAGACGTGCACCACGTCGGCGTCGAGATGCTCGATCGGTGCCGGGCCGGCCGTGAAGACGGCGACGCGCCGGCCGCGCAGCTCCCCGGAGGGGCGAGGCCGCAGGCGCAGCTCCGGCCGCACGACGAGGTCGGAGATCGCGACGCGGTACGGATTCAGGTACGCGTCGAGGTCGTGCTCCGGCGCGGCCACGAGGATGCGCGCCGACGTCGCAATCGGCGGGATCGCCGCGCCGCTGCCGTCGAAGACGACGACGTCCGGATCGAGGGCGCGCGCCAGGTCGGCGCCCGCGTGGACGTTCGAGTCGGCCACCGCTCCGGCGAGACCGCCGCCGGCGCGGCGGCAGCCGATCGTCGGCACGTGCGCGAAGAGCGCGAGCTCGAGGTGGTCGGATGCGGCGTGGCGCCCGCTTCGCGACAGCGCGACGAGCTCGTCGATCGTCGGCGGCGTCTCGACGAGCTCGGGCTCGGCCGGGCCGCCGCGGCCCATCGCGACGGCGACCACCGAGCGGTCGCGCGCGAGCACGCGTGCGACGTGCGCGGCGACCGCGGTCTTGCCGACGCGCTTGCCCGTCCCGATCACGGCGATCGACGGCACGCCGAACGGCTCGAACGCCGGCGGGTCGAAGCGGAAGTCGGCGCCGGCGTACGGCAGCCCGAGCGCGAGCGCGTCGCACGCGAGCCGCAGCCGCTCGCGCGGGCCGAGCACCGGCTCGTCCGAGAGGTCGAACACGAGATCCGCCTCGACCGCGTCGAGCGACGCGACGAGCGGCACCCCGTAGTCGTCGTCCCCGCGCAGCTTCTCCGTGCCGCCGACGCGCAGCGCTCCGACGACCTCGTACGGAAGCGCCGCGAGCGCGTCGCGGACGACGGACGCGAAGTGCTCGCCGTCGATGACGGCGATCGCGCGCGTCACGGCCGTACCTCGCGCTCGATCCGCGCCGTGTACTTCTCGTACGTCCGCGTCTCGAGCGAGAACTGGATGATCCGCTCCTGCCCGTGGTACGGGTAACGGCGCCAGACGTCCACGTGCCCGTGCTCGACCTCGATGACGTTGTAACAGGGACGGCCGTGACCGCGGAGTCGCAACGACGACACCGTGCCCGCGTTCACGATGAAGAGGTCCTCGAGCCGCCAGGCGTACGGCACGTGCTTGTGTCCGCAGAGGACGAGGTCGACGCCGGCGCGCTGCAGGCACTCGATCGCATCGCCGGCGTCGTAGACGATGTTGCGCTCGCGGCCGGTGCCGGGGACGGGCAGCAGGTGATGGTGGAGGACGAAGATGCGCATGTCCGCCGCCGCGCCGAACTCCTCCTCGATCCACGGATAGCGGCCGCGCCCGATCTGACCGTGGTCGAGGTCGGGCTCGGTCGAGTCGACGGCGACGATCGTCGCGCCGTTCTTCCGCAGCACCGAGCTCCGATCGCCGAACAGCTCCTCGAAGTGGACATAGCCGACGTTGCGCGAGTCGTGGTTGCCGGGGATCACGACGACGTCCTCGCAGTCGATGCGGTTCATGTACTCGCGCGCCTGCTGGTACTCCGGCCGGAACCCGTACGTCGTCAGGTCGCCCGTGCAGATGACGATGTCGGGGCGCAGCTCGTTGATCTCGTCGATCGCGCGCTCCAAGAGCGTCGGCACGAAGTACGGCCCGCCGCAGTGCAGGTCGGAGATGTGCGCGATCGTGAAATGCCCGTCCATGGCGAGAGTCTATGACCGAGGCTGTCCGATGACGTCCCTAGACTTCCCGTGGAATGGCGCTGGAAATCCCGGATTTCCAGGCATTCCGTGGGGGTGAGCGCCCTCGGTTCGCGAACCGTGCCGAACTCGAGTGCGCGAAGGTCCTCGACTACTACGGCGTGCCCTGGGAGTACGAGCCGACGACGTTCGTCCTCGAAACCGACGAGGACGGCCGCATCACGGAGGCGTTCACGCCGGACTTCTACCTCCCCGAGCAGGATCTCTACCTCGAGATCACCGTCATGAAGCAGGCGCTCGTCACACGCAAGAACCGGAAGCTGCGGAAGCTGCGCGAGCGCTATCCGGACATCCATGCGAAGCTGTTCTACAAGCGCGACCTCGAGCGCCTGGCGGAGCGATTGCGGCTCGATCTCGCCTCGTGAGCAAGGGCGAGGTCTACCTCACCGCCGAGCAGCTCGCGCAGCGCGCGGCCGAGCTCGGCGAGCAGATCGCCGCCGACTACGACGGACGCGACCTGCTGCTCGTCGTGCCGCTGCGTGGCTGCGTCGTCTTCGCAACCGACCTCTCGCGCTGCATCCGCGTTCCGCACGCGCTCGACTTCGTCGAGCTCGAGCCGTTCCATCGCGGCGAGCGCGGCGTGCGGCTCGTCAAGGATCTCGACGCCGACGTGCGCGGCCGCGACCTGCTCGTCGCGGTGGACGTCGTCGACACCGGGCTGACGATGCACTACCTCTGCCGGACGCTCCGCCTCCGCGCGCCGGCGTCGGTCGCCGTCGCGACGCTGCTCGACCGCCCGTACCGACGTCTCGTGGACGATCTGCCCGTGCAATACGTCGGCTTCACCGTCCCGGACGAGCTCTTCGTCGGCTACGGCTTCGACCTCGACGAGCGCTTCCGCAACCTGCCCGACCTGCACGTGTTCCGCCGCGGTGTCGCAGGCGAAGCCGCCTAGGTTTAGTCTAGACTAACTTTCGGATGATGACGTCTCGCGTGGACGACGTTCGGCTCGCGCCGGGCGCCGGCGAGTTGATCCTGCGCGGGCACGCGCGCTTCCGGCTGCTGCCCTTCCTCGGCCCCGCCTTCGTCGCCTGCGTCGCGTACATCGACCCCGGCAACTTCGCGACCAACATCGCCGGCGGCTCGAAGTTCGGCTACACGCTCGTCTGGGTGATCGTAGCCTCGAACCTGATGGCGATGCTGATCCAGACGCTGTCGGCGAAGCTCGGAATCGCGACGGGCCGCAACCTGCCGGAGGTCTGCCGCGAGCGCCTGCCACAGCGCCTGTCGATCGGATTGTGGTTGCAGGCGGAGGCGATCGCCATGGCGACCGACCTGGCGGAGTTCCTCGGCGCCGCGATCGGCTTCCACCTCCTGTTCGGCATCGGCCTCTTCACGGCCGCGCTGATCACCGGCGCGACGACGTTCGCGATCCTCGGCCTGCAGCGCTACGGCTTCCGGCCGCTCGAAGCGGTGATCACCGCCTTCGTCGGCGTCATCTCGGCGTGCTACGTCGCCGAGCTGTGGTTTGCACACCCGCCGCTCGCGACCGTGGGGAAGCACGCGGTGCTGCCGCAATTCCACGGCAGCGAGTCGGTCCTGCTCGCGGTCGGCATCCTCGGCGCGACCGTGATGCCGCACGTCATCTACCTGCACTCGGCGCTCATGCAGAACCGGATCGTCCCGCAGGACGACGCCGAGGCGCGGCGGCTCTACCGGTTCACGAAGATCGACGTTGCGATCGCGATGTCGCTTGCGGGCGTCATCAACATGGCAATGCTCGTCGTCGCGGCGGCGGTCTTCTTCCGCAGCGGGCTGCACGACGTCGGCTCGCTCGAAGGTGCGCACAGGACGCTCGCGCCGTTGCTCGGCAGCGCGTCGAGCACGCTATTCGCGCTCGCGCTGATCGCGTCCGGTCTCTCGAGCGCGACCGTCGGCACGCTCGCCGGCCAGGTCGTCATGCAGGGCTTCATCCGGCGGAGGATCCCGCTCACGTTGCGCCGGGCGGTCACGATGGTGCCCGCGTTCGTCGTGATCGCGATCGGGCTCGACCCGTCGCGGACGCTCGTGATCAGCCAGGTCGTGCTCTCGTTCGGGATTCCGTTCGCGCTCGTGCCGCTCGTCGTGTTCACGAGCCGCCGCGACGTGATGGGGTCGCTCGTGAACCACCGCGTGACGACCGCCGCGGCGTTCGTCGTCGCGGCGGTCATCTCGGGGTTGAACCTCTTCCTGCTCGGCCAGACGTTCGGCCTGCTCTAGCGGCCTCTCGCCGCTACCAGCGGTACCAGCGGGCGCCCTCGACCCCACGGATGAAGAACCCGAGCAGCCAGAGGACGAACAGGATGATCGCGATCCAGAGCAGCAACTTGACGACCCAGACGCCCAGGCCGCCGAGGATCAGGATCAGGAGCAAGAGCAGCAGCACCAAGCCCATACGTTTGCCTCCTTGGGATTCGAGGGCTCAAGATCCCCGCCCCGCGCAGCGTTTACACGCGGAGTCGTACTCCGCTAGAGGTAACCCATCGGGTCGACCGGGTCACCGTTCACGCGAACCTCGAAGTGGAGGTGCGGCCCGAAGCAGTAGCCGGTGCAGCCGGAGTAGCCGACGACGGCGCCCTGTCCCACCGACTGGCCGACCGAGGCTCCGACCTGCGACTGATGGGCGTAGAGCGTCGACAGCCCGTTGCCGTGGTCGATCGCGACGACGTTGCCGTAGCCGCCGTACCAGCCGGCGATGATCACCGTGCCCGCGGCCGAAGCATGGATCGGCGTGCCGCTCGGAACTCCGATGTCGATGCCGGGATGGTTCGAGCAGTCGCCGTTCGCCAGGCAGCGCGGCCCGAACGGACTCGTGATCGGTCCCTGCACCGGCCAGATCAGCCCGTGCGACGAGGTGCCGGTGCCCGCCGTCGAGCCCCCCGACGCCTTCGCCTCCGCCGCGCGAATCTGCGCGCCGAGCGCCGCGCTCTGCGCCGCGAGCGCCCGCTCCTCGCCGGCGAGGTGCCGCTCGTTGACCTGGATCGACGACAGCGTGGAGCGCTTCGACGCGCGGGCCGTGGCGAGCTGGACCTGCGTCGAGATCAGCTCGGCGGCGACGCTGTGGGCCTGGTCGCGGCGCACGCGGACGGCCGCGGTCTCCGCCGAGACCCGACGCTTGATCCGCGCGGTGCGCGCCCGGACGCGGGCCATCTCGCGCTTCGACTGAAGGAGCTGGTCGGAGACGTGCTTGTCCTGCGCTCCGATCTGCCGCAGCCACTCGAGGTCGTCGAGCATCTGGCTCATGCTCGTCGTCGAGAGCATCACGTCGAGCGCGTTCACTCCCGGCGTCTCGTACGCGTCGACGATGCGGCGGTTCAATCGAGTGAGCGCGATGGTGTACGCGCGCCGCAGCTGCTCCAGCTTCTTCGTCTCGACGCGGTAGATACCCTCGAGGCGGTCGAGCTGGCGCTGGTGTACGGCGAGCTCGCGGTCGAGGACGTTGAGCTTTCGCTGCGCGGTCGCGACGTTGTCCTCGAGCCCCTGGATCTTGGCGGAGACGATCGTGATCTCCTGCGTCAGCACGCCCTCCTGCTGCTTGGCGTGCGCGATCTTCGAGTGGATCGACGACAGGCGCTCGTCGATCTCCCGCTTCTTGCGGTAGATGTCGCCGCCCGCCGCGGGCGCGGCGAGAACGAGGGCGAGCACAACCGACACGGCGAAGCGGGGCGCCACGCGCACCAGTTTCGCCGAAGTTCGGGAATTTCCTAGCCGGAGCTAGTCCTGGCGCGGCGGCGAGCCCGGATCCGGCACCGGATCGGGCCGCGGCGGCGTCCCCTCGTCCGGCGGCGGGCCCGGCTCGGGGATCGGCGCCGGGGCAGGCGGCGTCCCCTCGTCGGGCGGCGGCGCCGGCTCGGGGACGGACACCGCTCCGCCCGGCTCGATCATCGTCGCCTGCACACTGAGGCGGCCTTCCTCGAGCCGCCTCCGTGCCGACTCGGCGATCTCCTCCATCTCTGCCTCCTTCGCTGTGGCCGTTTCGTCGAGCCGGTCCAGCTCGTCCCTCACCGCCGCAACCGCGTCGTCGTCGTCGCGATAGACGGCCTCACCGAGCTCCCGCAGCTTGCGGTCGCGCTCCTCCGCGAGCAGGAGCAGCTCGTGTCGCAGGCCCCGCGTGCGCTGGTCGGTCGCCGACCGGACGGCGAGCGACTCGACGGCCCAGACGGCGCGTTCGCGCGCGCGGTCGAGCTTGCGCGTCGAGGTCCGCGCCAGCCTCGTGTCCGGCTTGCGCCGCGCGACACCGACGAACATCGTGAGCAGCGCGATCGCGAGGACGGCTAGCACGATCGCGAGGATCCAGTGCGCGAGCACCGCGAACACGAAGGCGAATGCGACCGACGCCGTTGCGACCCCGAACAGGAGCGTCGGCGGTGTGAGACCGAAGTAGCGCGGCATCGCGACGGACACCGACACGGGCCCGGGCGACGTCTCGTGCCGCGGCAGTCGTTGCCTTCTGGTGCTGTCTCGTTGTCTAGTCAAGCGCGCGCAGCGCTGCGGCTGCACGTCGCCGATACCCGCCGACCAGCTCCCGGTAATCCTCGTCCGAGAGCTTTCCCGTCCGGTGGTCGAATTCGAGCTCCTTCAGCGCGGCCAGCGCGCGGTCGCGCTCTTCGGCGAGCTCGAGCCGCGTCCCGTCCGCGACCGGCTCGGGCAGCCGGTCGTCGGCGGTGACCGGCTCGCGCAGGAACGGCTGCGCGACGACGACGACAGCGAGCGCGGCGAGCAGGCCGGCGACGACGAGCGCGGTCGTCATGCCGCCGCCTCTGGCAGGACGTACCGCGAGGCGAGCCGCCGCGACTCGCGCGCGTCCGGCCACAGCGCGACGAGCGAGCCGGCGAGGAAGACGAGGCCCGCCAGCCAGATCAGGTTGACGAGCGGCTTCACGAGCGCCTTGAAGTAGATCGTCCCGTTCGCGTCGATCTGGTCGGCGATCACGTCGACGTCCTCGGCGCGCAGCCAGTCGGTGTGGATCGCCATCTCGTTCGAGACCTGCTGCTCGGCGAAGTAGCGGTTCTTCCCCGGCTCGAGCCGGGCGACGAAGGAGCCGCCGCGGTAGACGTCGACCTGCGCGCGCTCCTCGAGGTCGTTCGGCCCGCGCCGCTGGGAAAGCTCGCGGTACGCGAGCGTGTAGTCGGCGACCCGCATCGTCTGTCCCGGCCGCAGGCGCTGCTCGGTGGACGAGCCGTATGCGCTCGAGCCGGCGATCCCGATCGCGAGCAGGACGATCGCCGCGTGCACGACGTACCCGCCGTAGCGGCGGCGGTTGCGCGAGACGAGCCGCGTGAACGAGCCGGCCGCGCGCGTTCCACGCACGAACTCGAGCACGATCGACGCGAGGACGAACGCGGAGAACGTGTACGCGATCAGGCCCGCCTTCGAGGAGCCGGCGCCTGCGGCGAGCAGTACGATGCCGGCGACGACCGCGACGCCGAGCGGCCACAGGAACGTCCTCCCCACCGCGCGCAGCGACGCGCGCCGCCACGCGATCAGCGGCCCGATCCCCATCAACAGCAGCAGCGGCAGCCCGAAGGTGCGCAGGAAGAAGTCGTAGTACGGCCGGCCGACGGTGCGCGACTCCCCGTGCACGAGCTCCGAGAGGATCGGAAAGACGACGCCCCACAGGATCGTCAGGCTGAACGCGACGAGCAGCAGGTTGTTGTAGAGGAAGGTCGCCTCCCGCGACACGAGGGATTCGAGCCGCGTCTTCGAGCGGAGCAGCGGCAGGCGCCAGACGATCGCGGCGAGCGAGAACGCGACGACCGCGCAGATGAAGCCGAGGAACCACGGCCCGATCGAGCTCTCGGTGAACGAGTGGATCGAGTTGATGACGCCCGAGCGCGTCAGGAAGGTGCCGAACAGCGCGAGGCAGAACGCGAGGATGACGAGCAGCATGTTCCAGACCTTCAGCATCCCG
>WNFU01003642.1_pt1 | contig 40847 bp, 41 predicted proteins | sample 5400121 | NCBI WGS metagenome assembly WNFU01 (sample SAMN13153360, study PRJNA577476) | soil metagenome | isolation source: 100 cm soil or saprolite under grassland replicate 1 | place: USA:California | collected 2016-06-15
GTTCGAATGCCTGGGAAAAGGCGGGATCAACATCCAGTTGGTTTCCACTTCGGAGATCAAGATTGCAGTAATCATTGATGAAAAAGATGCTGAGCGCGCTGCGCAATTGATCCATGCCGAGTTTGGTCTGGCACGCATGTTGCCCGCTGTCTCTGCAACGCGGCCCCTCGCTTGATCAGTAAGAAGCCTGTTTGTTAATCGTTACACTATTGCACCGCCACAGCTAGAGCCCGCGCCTGCGGTGCAACCGAAACAATGGTCGCCTGTCATGATCTCGCGATTTTCGATCTCGTCCGGATCAATCTCCCACAGAAATAAGCGCTCGCTCGCACCATTGTCAGACCATTGCATCCCGAGCTGTTGATTGAAATCGCAATCGTAAACTTCACCGCGCCAGCCGATGCTGATGGTGTTGCGACACATCAGACCATCCATGGTAGCGGGATTAAAGGCCTCGATTAGCAGCTCCATGTATTCCTCGAGCTTGTCGTTGTGCCGCAGATAACTCGCGAACCGGCCGATGGGGAGATTTGTGAGCGTATAGAGCCTGTTAAACACAATGCCGAAATGCCTTTGGAGTTCCCGTTTGTAATCAGCCTCAAGCTCCGCTTGCGCAGGCGGAAGAAATGCGCCAACTGGATTGTAAATCAGATGCAGGGGCAGCTCACGATCAATTCCATACCCTAACGAGTTAAGCAACTGTAGCGCAGCGATGCTGCTTTCGAATACGCCGCCGCCCCGCTGCGCGTTTACGTTTTTCGGCGAGTAACACGGCATCGACGCAATGATCTCAACCTTGTTCCTCGCGAGGAATTCAGCGAGACCGGTGTAGCCTGGTTCCAGCAAGATTGTTAGATTGCAACGATCGATTACATGCCGAGGTGGCTGGAGCGCTTTTATCTCTTCAATAAAATATCGAAAATCGGGAATCATTTCAGGCGCGCCGCCGGTCAGATCGATAGTGGGAATCGCTGTCTTTGCGAGCCAATCGATGATCCGATTGACAGTCTCATGCGTCATGATCTCCTTGCGCTTCGGCCCGGCGTTTACGTGGCAATGGGTGCAAGTCAGGTTGCATAGCTTGCCCACGTTTACCTGAAGCACTTCCGTTCCAGTGCGACGCAAGCTGAGCCCTTCGGCCGCGAGCCGATTAGAAAACCGATTGGTCATCAGCAGCAACTTCCGCCGTCGCAGCATTTGTTCTGCGCTTCGGTCGTGACATTGTGATCTTGGCCTTTTGTTTCCTTCGGATGCCGCAGAGCAGCGCGGGAGCAATCAAATGGCTTTGCTTCAGCTAGCGGTACGTCGACAATCGGATCGACGAACTCAAAGAAGTCGCGATAAGGCGGTTTCTTGTAAAGATTATACGTCTTGTCGCAGACGGCATAACGTTTGCCGCGCTCCATCCTGTGGCTGTCGTCGTCGAGTACGTCCTTGAATGGACCGCGATAAATTACTGCCTGATTGCGCTCGAAACACTCGCCCTGTTTTCCTTTGAAGGCCTCGACAGTGACCGAGCGGAATTCAATTCCCTGCACAGTACGCCATGGATCAACATCGCGTTTTAAGATTTGGATTCCGTAAAAGCCGGCATTCTCAAACGCGATGAGAAAGCCTTCTTCAGTAAGCGCCCCGGAAATGCATCCGCTCCAAAGCTCCGGATCGCTTTGCATTTCTTCCGGGACTTCTTCATCGCTCACGATGTCGCAGATCACGGCGCGGCCTCCCTTTTTCAGCACACGGAAAATTTCCTCAAACAGCTGCCGTTTTGATTTCGGTTCCACGAGGTTGAGAACACAATTGGAAACGACCACGTCCACTGAATCGCTTGCGATGAGCGGGTGCTTCACGCGCAATTCTTCGGCCAGCTCGTCCGCGGCAAGAAAGGAAGCCGCATTCGTAATGGGATGCGCTTTCAATTGTCGATCTAACAGTTCTAGATCGAGCGCCAGATCCTGAATACGGCCCTTGCGAAACTCGACGTTCGCGTAGCCGATCTGCTCGGCGACAGTCGGCGCATTACGCCGCGCGACCTCCAGCATTTCGTCGGTCATATCGACTCCGATTACCTTGCCCTTCGGCCCGACGATCTGCGCGGCAATAAAACAGATTTTTCCCGTGCCGCTGCCCAGATCCAGAACCGCTTCGCCTTCGCGCAAATGGGGTGAGGGATCACCGCAACCGTAATCTCGCTCGATCACTTCCTGCGGAATAACTTTGAGATATTCAGACTCGTATTCGACCGAGCAACAAAGGTTGTCTACGCGTTCTTTTGCTCCAGCGGCGTAACGCTGGCGGACAATGGCTTCAGTATGATGAGCGTCAATCATTTTTCATACGAAGCTTTAGCAGTTTCCTTTATTCCTGAGAAGCTCTCAATCCTGGGTCGCCTCGGTCTTCCGGAGGGCGTCTCGCGCGATCTTCGTTACCCAGATTGTCACGATGAATGTGCCCGCGAGACCGCCTGTAATAAATGTCCAGTATTGCCAGCCATGTTTTATCGCTTCGCCACCAGCAGTTGCTGAGACAGCAGCTTTGCCGGCGGTGCCAATGTAAACGTAGAGAAAAGTGCCGGGCATCATGCCGATCCAGCTCGCCAGTACGTACCGCCAAAATTTCACAGCCGTCAGCCCGTAGAAGTAATTGCTCAGATTGAATGGAATCACTGGACTAAGCCGAAGCAGGAAAATCAGCTTGGCGCCTTGTTTGCCAATGGCGTTGTCGATCTTGCGGAATTTGTCGTTTCGCTTGGCGAGTGCTTCGACTTTTTCGCGCGCAACATAGCGAGCAACGAGGAACGCCAGCGCTGCGCCGAGTGTAGCGCCCGCCGAGACCGCGAGAAAACCTTTCCACAAACCAAATGCAAATCCGGCGCCGATGGTCAGAATTGCACCAGGCGCGAGCAAAACGGTGGCTGCGGCGTAAACGCCGATAAAAATAAAAATGCCGACTGTACCCAATTGGCCAATCCAGCTGTTGAAATTTCTTAGCCATTGCTGGACCGGTAGAAATTTCATCGCCAGAAAGAGGGCGATCACAATTGTGAGCAGCGCAATAAGATGCACAACTGCGCTTTTTTTCTCGCTGCTCATTTGCGTGCGCGCTCATAAAGCCACTTGAAGATCTTTTTGGCCCGCGGTGTGAGTCGCGTCTTCTTGTATTTGTCGCCGGCTTTGCGCGCGAGCTCGGCGAGTGTCGGATAAGCGTGAATCGTTGACGCAATGGTGGCCAAACCAATTCTCGCCTTCATCGCGAGCACGAACTCGTGCAGCAAATCACCCGCATACGGCGCGACGATGGTTGCGCCGAGAATTTTGTCGCTGCCTTTTTGGGTGAGGATCTTGGCGAAACCAGCTTCTTCGCTCTCTACGACAGCGCGATCGACATCTTCCAACCGGACGATAAACAGATCGTAATCGATATTTTGCCGCTTTGCCTCTTTTTCGCCGAGACCGACGTGTGCAACTTCCGGGTCCACATATGTGCACCAAGGGACGACCGAATAATCCATTTTCTGCCGCAGAAATTGAAAGGGAACGACAATGTTCCGCACCACCACACGCCCCTGCGCGTCGGCCATGTGCGTGAACAGGAATGGCCCAATAACGTCGCCCACGGCGTATATGTGCCGTTGAGATGTCTGTAAGTAATCATTGACGCGCACACCCCGGTCGGTGACGTCAATTCCCACCGATTTGAGACCCAGGCTCCGAAGATTTGGCGTTCGCCCGGCGGCGACAATCACCGCGTCGGCAAAGAAAGTCGATTCAACCAGCCGGTCCGACTGCCGATCTAAGAGTTCAAGCGCAATCTTCCCTGTGTCCGTGGCCGCTACCGCGCGCGCATTGGCATCTTTGATGATGCGTATTCCCTCCTTAATCAAGCGACGCTCAAGAAATTCTGCCACATCTCGATCTTCTCTTGGCAAAAGTTGGGCACCGCGCTGGATAATCGTGACCTGCGTGCCAAGTCGGCAAAATGTCTGCGCGAGTTCACAACCGATTGGCCCACCGCCGAGCACAATCATGCTTTGCGGTTTTCCCTTTAACTCGTCGAAAATGGTTTCGTTGGTGAAATACGGGACGCTGTCGATGCCTTCGATTTTTGGGATGACAGCGCGACTCCCAGTGGCGATCACGAAGTGCTTCGCGCGCAGTTTTTGGCCATTGACTTCGACTTCGTATGGCGAGACGAAACGGGCTTCACCGCGAAAGACATCCACACCTAACGACTCGAAACGTTCTTGCGAATCATTCGGCGCGATCCGGGCACGTCGCGTGCGCATACGCTCGAAGACTTTTTCGAAAACAAACTTCGGTTCTTGTCGATCCAGTCCCCACGTTTCGGATTCGCGGATCTGTTGAATCAATCGCGCCGAGGAAATGAGGGCTTTGCTCGGCACGCAGCCGAAGTTGAGGCAGTCGCCACCCATCAAATTGCGCTCGATCAGCGCGACGCGTCCGCCGAGTCCAGCTGTTCCTGCCGCGGTGACCAAGCCCGCGGTCCCAGCACCGATCACGACCGCATTGTAAACACCTTCACCTTTTTTCATTAGAACACGCTGTGAAGTTTCGAGACGCGAGTTGGCTTGATTATTCCGTCGCCAGCTGGTTGTTAAAAGGAATAAAGGTTGGCAGCAAATCATCCAATCCATTTAACGAACCAACTGGCGAAGAGTCTCGGCGCCGAGGCGCCTGGAGCGTCCATGAAACTCGCAGCGCACGGGCTTGATTAAAGCGGCTAAGGGCAGTTGCTGGACGTTCCACTTTCAACAAAATAGATGGAATAGCGCCTCGCTGTGGCGACTCTCACTGCTGTGATAGCGCGAACAGACTAGGTCTGAATATGCGCGAGCCCGATTTTCAGCAATTGGTCGATCAACAATATGCGCCGCTGTTTCGCTTTGCGCTTAGTTTGTCGAGATCTGAAGCGGACGCGGCGGATCTGACCCAGCAAACATTTTTTCTATGGGCGTCGAAAGGTGATCAGCTGCGCGACGGCTCGAAAGCCAAGACGTGGCTTTTCACAACCTTGTATCGCGAATTCCTGAGCCGGTGCCGCCACGAAGTTCGCTTTCCGAAGGTCGAAATAGAGCACGTTCGCGAGGAGGAGATGTCGATCTGGCCGAACGCGAACGCTCTCGACAGTACGACTGTGTTGGAGGCGTTATGTGACGTGGAAGAGCCGTTTCGCGCGCCCGTGACGCTTTTTTATCTCGAGCAGTTTTCGTATCAGGAAATTGCGGCTGTGCTCGAGGTACCGCTCGGCACAGTGATGTCGCGATTGTCACGCGGCAAAGCGCTCTTGCGTCAGCGGCTGCTCTCAAAAGAGGAGACTCTCGGGAAAAAAGTCGTTGTGTTTCAATCCAAGCAAAGAAGGACGTCACATGGATAATCGCGAAGCGAAATTTATTTTGTATGCGTATCGGCCGGGCGGTCAGGACACGAATGATCCACGGTTCGCCGAAGCGCTTGAACAAGCCCGGCGCGATCCAGTTCTGGAACGCTGGTTCGGTGAATCAATCGCTTTCGACACAACGGTAACCAAGAAATTGCGCGCCATCGAAGTGCCGGTGGACTTGCGAGAAGGCATTCTTGCCGGCTTAAAGTCAGGCCGGCCGCTCCGCTCGCCAGTCATCAAGTGGGCAATTGCCGCTGTACTGATCTGCATGGCGATTCTCGGTTCTTTGGTCTGGCGTGAAAGCCGGCCGGCGCATCTATCCGGGTGGCAGAGCCAGGCGCTCGACGTTATTTCCTCGCTCGTTCAAAATGAGTCGAGGTTCAATGCTCAATCGCACAATGGGCGAGAGCTATTGGCATGGTTGCGCGCGAACCACGCGCCGGCTGCACAAGCTCTGCCGCGAGATCTTGAAAAACTGGAGAGTGTCGGTTGCAAAACGTTTTCCTGGAATGGAATTCCGATCTCGGTGATCTGCTTTGTGCGCACTGACGGCGGACTGATTCATCTGGTCATGATGAATTCATCTGTGTCGGATCGCGCTCTCAACCGGAAGCCAAAATTGGTTCAACAAGGCCACTGGGCGACTGCGACATGGCGCGACGGCAACATGATTTACATGCTCGCGCTGGAAGGCTCGCGCGATCAACTCCGCTCATACCTGCTCTAATCCGGTCGACGCGCCATGACGGGCAAGCACTGGGTACTCGTCGTCATTTTCGGGCTGACCTTCGTTACGACAACGGCGCTCGCACAGAAGGGCGAAAACGTCGATGTGCGGTCCGGCATAAATCACAATGATTACGATGGTTTGCTGAAAAAATATGTGAACGAACAGGGACTGGTGAATTACGGCGCGTGGAAGCAAAACCCGGCAGACCTTTCCGCGCTGGATGAGTATCTCAAGCAATTCGCGACCAAGACCGACACACCGGCGCAAGGTAACGAAAAAGCGGTCTCGCTCGTCAATGCCTACAATGCGTTTACGCTTCGCTGGATTTTGGCCAACTATCCGACTGAAAGTATCTGGCAAGTAAAGGATTCCTTTTCTGGAAAGCGCAATGAAATCGCCGGTCGCAAAGTTTCCCTAGATGATATCGAGCACGGAGCACTGCGACCGTCGATCGGCTACCGAGCGCACGGGGTGCTCGTCTGTGCGGCGCGGAGTTGTCCGCCGTTGCAGCGGTTTGCTTACACGGCTGATAAATTCGAAGAGCAGAACGATCAGGCATTCCGCACCTGGTTGGCTCGATCAGATCTGAACAGATTCCTTCCTAACGAGAAGCGCGTGGAAATTTCCAGCATCTTCAAATGGTTCAAGCAGGATTTCGAAAAAGCAGGCAGCGTCCCGACAATTCTCGGTCATTATGCGCCGTCGTCAGTGCGTGAGTTTGCGGCGAGCGGTAATTACGAGGTCAAATATCTTCCATACAATTGGGGCTTGAACGATCAGGGACCGCATGGCCGGAATTACAGCCGAGCACACTTGCTGTTCGATTACATTTTCAAATAAGCCGAAGGAGGATTGGCGCGCTGGGCCGATTAGGTACTGCAGCACAGTGCCCTACCAAACATCATTCGAAGAACGCTTCTTTGCTAGGGCGCAGATCGATTTCCAGACTCCATGCACTGCGTTCCTGCTGTACAAGATTCCAGTACGAATGTGCGATCGCTTCTGGCTTGAGCAACGGTTCCTTGCCAGAAGGTTTATAGACCTTGCGCACCTTTGGCGTGTCGATCACGCCATCGATGATGGCGTGTGTGACGTGAATACCCCTGGGCCAAAGTTCGACTGCGAGCGACTGCGCCAGCCCTCGCACTGCAAACTTTGCGCTGCTGAATGCAACAGCGCCTCCGCGCCCGCGCACCGAGGAAGTCGCTCCGGTAAAAATGATCGCGCCCGCCCCGCGCTTAAGCATGCCAGGCACCGCTTCGCGCGCACAAAGAAACGCCCCAAGTACGGCCACTTGCCATGATTGCTCAAATTGCTCAGGCGTCGTCTTCATCAGCCCTTCACCTACCGAACCGCTCGCATGCGCAATGAGGATCTCTACCGGTCCGAGCCGCTCGCGCACTTTGCGAAATCCTGCGGCAACTTGTTTTGCATCAGAAACGTCCGTAGGGACTGCCAGTGCATCCTCGCCAAGTTCAGCGGCAAGTGCGTCGATGAACTTGGACGAGCGAGCGAACATTGCGACACGGCAACCTTCCTTGACGAGCTTGCGCACGAGCGCTGCTCCGAGTCCGGGTCCAACTCCGGCAACAATCGCCACGCGCTTTCGCCGCTTGTCGGTCATACGTTTCATGTTTCGCACGCGTATACAATTCGCGCGACAATTACTCGGCGAGTCTTTTCGCTGGTCGCGGCTTGCGCTCGGGAATCTCGCCGTTGGGCAATCGCCAACGGCGCTGTCCACGAAATGGCATCGCGAAGAGTTTCCCCAGAGTTAGTTCGTGTTCCTCGCGATACGCTGCAACGCCAATAGTAACTGCATCCTGCGGCACATCGCGGCGCAACGTGCGATGGAGTTTGTCCCACCAACAAAAAATCGTGCCCCAATTCGAATTGGTTTCCCGTTGCACGATCGAATGATGAATACCGTGCATCCGCGGTGTGACAATGATCACGTTTAAGAATCGCTCCAGCTTAATCGGCAGACGCCAGTTGGAGTGGTGAAACAGCGTCGCAGCTTCAAATGTGATGAAGAAGATCACCAGCATTATCGGAGTGATACCGAAGACGATCACTGCCAGCGAAAGAAATCCGATGGAAAAAATCATCTCGCCAAAATGGAATCGCGCAGCAGTGCTTACATCGAGCTCGAGATCGGTGTGATGCACGTTATGAAATCGCCAGAAGATCGGCACCATGTGATTGGCCCAATGCCACCACCAGTAAGCGTAATCCATCAGCAGAAACGTAGCGATGCCGGCGACCCAAAATGGCACGCCAAGCCAGTTTAACAGACCAATACGCTCCTCTTTCGCCCACACGGCGATCGCGAGCGGGATTGGCAACATGGCGAGGCGCACGACGGCAAACCCGGGAATTGAAAGCACAAAATTGCGTACAAGCCGATGTAGCACGTTGAAATGCTGGCACCGCAGAGGGAAACGCCATTGGAGCAAGAACAGCGCGAGGAACAGACAAGCCAGCAGCGGTCTGCCGACATAATCCATTAGGGGAATTTTGGGCATGGTTTCGCCTCGACGAGATGTTGTGATTTTATCACCGCGTGAAATCCAACGGCAATGGGCAACTCGTAACACAGGCATCCTGCCTGTTTCGTCAAGCGGGCATCTTGCCTGCTGACATGCAGGGCAGGCTGGAAACCCGCACGACTCGTCAGGCTCGAAGCCTGAGTTACGTGCCGATACGCCGGAACGTGAAAGTTGTCTCGGGTTTGATTACTTCGCCGTTCATCTCCAGCAGCGGGTAAGCGAGAAAATTAATCGGGCCACTTGCCGGCTCGGGATCGACAACCAGATCTCGGCCCTTCGTCAATTCGAATCGATTGGCCGGGTTATGACCGAAATAGTAATCCGCCAATTTAGGATTTTTCCAGGCTTCGCTGATATCCACCGGCACCCAGCGTCCATCTGCCAAGAATTCCGCCCAGCAGTGATAGCCCTCGATTGTGCCTTCGTTTTTATCAGCTGGAATGGTAGCACCGATGGCAAAACGAGCAGGTACCCCGATGCTTCGCGCTAAAGCGATGAAATAAGCGTGAAAATCGCTGCAATTACCTGTGCGAAAGTCACAAGCGTAAATCGCGTCACCCTGACCCCAGCCGGTCCCCGATTTGTCGTAACGCATTCGACCGATCACATGGTCATAGAGCGCTTTCGCGCGTTCGAGATCATCGCTTTTTCCGGCTGTGGCTTTCTGAGCAAGACTCCTGAAGGTTTCGTTGGTGGGCACCAGCTTTTCAGGACGCAAGTACCGCGCGGCTTCCGCGCGGCTTGCGGGATAGGCGGCTTTTTCTTTGCGCACGACGCGGTATCGGAGTTCGATCGTTTTACCGCTATCTTCAGGCTGAGGATGGAGCACGCAAATATCGTTTCGGTAATCCCGGTCCTGCACCCTTTCCCATTTCATAGGGATATTCATTTCTTCCTCGGTCACAGTTTGAAATGGATCGGTCTTGGCCAGCGGTATCCAGACGCGAGCCTCGCCCTTGATTTCAGGCAGTTTAACTCGATAGACGAACTTGAATTGATCCGTGCCTTTGACGATGCCTGGATTGTCAGCGGCGTGACTGGTAAGTGCGCCCGCCAGAAAAAATACGAGGAGATTCAATAGCCGTTGGCGAACCATCGCAAGATTAGCTTGCCGGCACTTTGTGCCACTTGCCGCTTTCCTCTTTCCAATCGTAAAGCGGTTTGCCGTCGATTTTGTGGACCGACGTCTCGGTGACTTTCATTTTAGCCGGCTGTCCGGTTAGGAAGAAATCAATGTCATAGGTTTTTCCGTCCGTCGCTTTCATGTCCACACAAGCAAAGTATTTCCCGCTGCCGAGATCGGAGAGGCGATCGTCGTGCACTTTTATCAGGTCGAGCGCCAGATCTTGACCTTCATATTTGACGTGAAATTTTCCATCAGAACTCTTTTTGCTTTTCGCATCGATATTTTTCTTGATGCCAGCGGAGATATCAGCCGTGCTGACTTGTTTTGTCTCCGCGCCTTGCTTTGGATGTTCCGTAGTCTTTTTCGGGTGCTCCGGATGCTCTTGCGAAAGCACGAGCGCCGCCGATGTAAAGGACAGCGCAATCACTGTTGCGATAATAAGTCTTGGGATCATATGAACTCCTTCGTTTTAGCTTCGTCTTATCGTAAGTGCCTGGATGTCTTGGTAGAGTTTTTACGCGCCAGCGCCAAGAAAAACGGGTGCTGCTCGTATTTCTACTTGCCTACAAGACGCATGACGGAAACGCCTTATTCCAGCCAAAACCAAGTTTGTAGAAACGGTTCGAATGCAAATCTCGGTCATCGTTCCAGTATTTAACGAGGCGCAACTGCTACGGCCGTTCCTAGTGCATTTGCGCGAGCGCGCGCCTGGAGCGCAGATTATTGTCGCAGACGGTGGAAGTTCCGACGGCACGACCGACCTCGCACGGGGCTTTTGCGATCAGTTTGTCGTAAGCGAGCGTAGTCGGGCGATACAAATGAATGCTGGTGCGCGGGCTGCGCACGGCGACATCCTTTGGTTTGTCCATGTTGATGCCGAAGTTCCACGGGGATGTTTGGATGAGATCGAGCGAATCATGGATGATTCGAGCGTCGCTGGCGGTTATTTCCGAATTCGCCTGCCGCGGGGCTCGGTTTATCGGTTGACTGACAGCTTTGCGCATTACGCTGGGATCCTGTTGCGAATGCGATGTGGCGACCACGGGATATTTTGCCGTCGAACTGCCTTCCTGGACATTGGCGGCTTTCCAGAAGTGCCATTAATGGAAGACGTGGAATTTTTTCGCCAGCTCCAGCGCAGCGGTCGGGTGATATACAGCCGTAAACGGATCCTGCCGAATCCCCGTCGCTATGAAACTATCGGACGCCTACGTCTGACCCTGGCTTACGGATTTATCGCAACGCTTTACAATTTCGGCATCCCACTACCGAAACTCGCGTCGATTTACAAGCGTACGTGCTGCCCTGACCAATAGATTTGCGCAATCTTCAACCGCTGAGCTAATGCACGCGACAAGGTCTCTTCGTCCGTTCTATTTGTACAGAGACAGCAAATTAAAAGGAGGAAGTCATGAAAATATCCACTCTGATTATCACGTTGGTCGCGGCTACAGCACTTGCCGCACTCGGGCAGGAAGGGACGGTGGACGAAGTAAAGCGCGACGCGAAAAAAGCGGGAGAGACAGTTAAAGACGGACTTGAAACTGCGGGCACAAAAACAAAAGAAGCGGCCGAAACAGTTGGAGAAAAAACCAAGGAGACCGCCAAGACTGTTGGCAGAAAGACCAAGGAGACAGCTGAAACCGTAGGCGAGAAAACGAAAGAGACTGCAAAGACGGTCCATCGAAAATCTAAAAAAGCGTTAAAGAAGGCGAAAGCGGAAATCACAGGTCAACAGTCGACAAATCAGGCGCCTAATACGCCGAGCCCCACCGATCGCTAAGATCGAGCTGGTGACCATTTTGTAGGGCAAGCGCATCGCTTGCCAAAACTCGCGGTGGGCAAGCGGAGCGCATGCCCTACAATTACTGCTGTGGAATAGTTCTTTTAGTCAGAAGGCGACTAAGGAATCGCAACTTTGTTCGTTTCTCGACTTGCTCAGGCTGATTGAGTGAGTCCTATTTTGCGCGACCAACCGAATTTTCCAAGTCACATGAGTGGCCTGCGCCTGGGGATCAACGTCGATCACGTAGCAACGCTGCGGCAGGCGCGCTATGCCACGATGCCGGAATCCAAGAACGCGGAGCCAGATCCCATTATTGCCGCGCGAATGTGCGAACGCGCTGGCGCGCAGGGGATCGTGGCGCATTTACGCAGCGATCGCCGGCATATCCAGGACCGGGACATCGAAAGGCTGCGCGAGAACATTCTGACAAAATTGAACCTCGAAATGGGCAACACACCGGAGATTCTCGACGTTGCGCTACGCGTCGTGCCGGACGAAGTCTGCCTTGTCCCGGAGAAGCGGGAGGAAATCACCACCGAAGGCGGACTCGATGTCATTGCAAATCGCAAGACATTGGAACCGACCGTGAAACGGCTTCAAACCTCTGGCATTCGAGTCAGCCTGTTTATTGATCCCACTCTGGAGCAGGTTGATGCCGCAGCAGAGCTCGGCGTCGAAATGGTTGAGCTGCATACGGGCAGACTGGCCAACGCGTTCACAGAAAAGATCCAAAAAGAGGAGCTCGAACAACTACGAGCGGCTGCGCGCGCTGCATCGGAATCGCATCTCCAGGTCAATGCGGGGCACGGCATCAACTACAAAAATATCGCGCTTATCAACCAGATTCCAGGTTTGACCGAGCTCAACATTGGTCACTCCATCGTGTCGCGCGCGGTTTGGGTCGGGCTTGATACTGCAGTGAAAGAAATGCTCGCTGTCATGGCAAGGTACCCAGGATGAATCCGACCGTATTTGTAGGGCGTCTGTGCCAGACGCCAACCCCAGGCGTTTCACAGAATGGAGCCGGCAGGAGCCGAGCGACATGGACGGGCAGGTCGCGAGACCGAGCGAGCGGGAGCGAGCGAGTCAAACGCCCTACAGTTCCGCAATGAGCGTTATCGGTACTGGTGTTGATCTTGTGGAGTGCGCACGCATTGAGCGGTCGATCGATCGATTTGGCGATCGTTTTCTCCATCGCGTCTTTACCGATGGCGAGATTGAATATTCGATGTCGATGAAATTCCCGGCCCGTCATCTGGCTGCGCGTTTCGCTGCAAAGGAGGCTGTTTCGAAGGCATTCGGCACCGGCATCGGCAAAGCGATCGGCTGGCGCAACATCGACATCCAGAAAAAGCCGAGCGGCGAACCTTTTCTCGTTTTATCCGGGCCGGCTAAGGAACTCGCAGCACGACGCGGGGTCGCTGCTGCGCTTGTGACGCTTAGCCATACCGAACATCATGCAATGGCGTCTGTCGTTCTGGAAGGCACAATCCCTCAGCCAGGATAGTCCGGTAGTTCGAATTGATCGGTTACGAAGCGGCGCATCAGCCAATTGCTGACCGGAGAAAAGGCTGTAAACCGCAAAACTAAATCGCGCACGAATAGTCCCAGCCGAGTCTTAGGCGTAAAACTGCTCGCGAATTGCTGGGCTGCCTTTTGTTTCCTTTCAATGAAAGGCCGAAAACGCTGCTCGTATGCGCGGTATGCCGCTATGTGATCTCCGCTTGCGCGCTGCAGTTCTCCCGCGAGAAGATAAGCCCCTGCCAATGCGAAGCCGGCGCCTTCTCCGGCCAAAAGAGAAGGGCAAAAAGCAGCATCACCGACCAGAACGATTCGCCCTTTTGACCATGCCGGCATCTGAATCTGGCTGACGGAATCGAAGTACAGATCGTCGCAGGACCCGAGCCGTTTTAGAATTTCGGCTACTTCGCTCCAGCGATCGTCCGCGAATCTTTCTACTAACATTTCTTTCGCGATCGCCTGATCTAGGCTGCGCGCCAGTGCTTGTTGGCGCGCAAAGATCAAAAGAAAGACAGTGCAGTCGCCGCGCAGAGCGTAACGGCTAATCTGTCGCCCGGGTTCGGCATAGCTGGTATATGCTCGCTCCTCGCGATGCGGGTAGTTAGTCGTTAGGAAAGAAGCGCAATAATAACCGAGATACTTTTCGAATTCTTTTTCCGCACCCCAAACAATTTGACGCACACCGGAGTGCAGACCGTCACAGCCCGCTACCAAATCAAATCGCCGTGACTGCCCATGTTCGAATTGGACATCTACGCCGGCAGGATCTTCATGAATAGCGGTGACGCTGTCGCCAAAAATGGTCTCAATCTTGTCTGCGACCAAATCGAAGATCGCTTTTGCCAGATCGCCCCGCGGCAGGCTGAAAAAACGATTGCCAAGAGCGCGTCGAAGAATCTCGGCACGGAATGAGCTCCTTGTCCGGCCGTCTTCATTAACAAATTTCACGTGATCGATGAGGTAACCGACGTCGCGCAGATGGGGGATGAGGTTCATTCGCTCCGCAACGTCAAACCCGACGCTCCAGAAATCGATCATGTAACCGCCTTCGCGGAACTGGTCTGCTCGCTCGATCAATACCGGTTCGAATCCTCGATGCCACAGCCAATAGGCCAGGGCCGGACCGGCAATACCAGCCCCGGATATGAGAACAGATTTTTGTCTCATGAAAAATCTCTACAATCCATTCGCGAAAATGCCATTGATGAGAATACGCTGCCCGATATTCGAATCGCAGCGTCGATATGGAGGACGCGGTCGCTTGCATTGTGCTTGACGGCCCACATCACCGGCCTTTACGCCAATTGACATGACCATGGAATATTTTCGGCATGTCATGGAAATCATCGGCACCAGCGTGGACGGTGTCGGCGTGTTTATCGTTGCAGGTGGTATGGTGGTTGCCACAATGCGGCTTGTCTCGCGCCTGCGGGACCGGGCACACGAGACCGGCAATTATTATTCGCTTTACCGACAGGATGTGGGGCGCGCGATCCTGCTCGGTCTCGAGTTCCTCATCGCTGGCGACATCATTCGGACAGTTGTTGTCGCGCCAACGCTGCAAAACGTGGTCGTCCTGGGAATGATCGTGCTTATCCGCACGTTCCTGAGTTTGTCATTGCAACTGGAAATCGAAGGAAAATTGCCCTGGCGGCGTCAAGCGGCCGGTGTTCAGGATTGACTAAACTGATCGCCTACAGCACTGAAATTTCCGACAAACGCGCATCGTCGGCGCGAGGCGAATGACTAACGATCTTCGGTGCGATGCAAACTTTTGCCCGAGCAGCATCCGGATTCCCGCACACAACGGCAGCCCAGCACACCGATACAAGCACCGATTACGGGAGCGAGGAGGTAAATCCAGAGGTGTTGGACGTGGCCCGAAATCAGGGCGGGTCCGAGCGATCGCGCGGGGTTCATCGATGCTCCACAAATCGGGCCGGCGAACATCGCCTCGAGCCCAATCACAGCACCAACGACAATTCCGGCTGTGATGCCTTTCTCAGCCGCGCCAGTCGAGACTCCGAGGATCACAAACATCAAAGTCGCAGTCAGGATCAGCTCGAGGACAAATGACTGGAGTGCTGATCCGGCGGGAGTTGTCGTGCCCAACATTTCGTTTTGCGGAAACAAAAGGCGCAAGATGCCACTAGCTGCCAACGCTCCACCGCACTGACTGGCGATGTATGGGATGGCTTGGCGAAGTGGAAAGCGTCGTGCCGCAAAAAATCCCAGACTTACCGCAGGATTCAGGTGCGCGCCGGAAATGTCACCGACTGTGTAAATCATTGCGAGCACGATCAGACCAAAGGTCAGCGCAACGCCAACATGCGTAACTGCGCCGCCGGTCGTTTCGTCGATCACAATCGCGCCTGTGCCGGCGAAGACGAGAGAGAACGTCCCGATGAACTCCGCCGCGAGATTCTTCACGCTCTACTTGCGACGCAGTGTTCTTCGCAGAACGAATCGATCTTGGCACCAATCTGATCGCGGACGCGACGCGTTCCCTCCAACCGTTCCTCGTGCGTGCCCGTGAATTTGGACGGATCGTCAAACGACCAGTGTAGTCGTTTAGTTACACCCGCAAAAATCGGGCATCCCTGTGCTTCCGACTCGCTGCACACTGTGATCGCATACGCGAATATGTGACGCGCCGACTTCCAAACATCGAAGACCGATTGCGTTTTGTTACGGGAAATGTCGATTCCTAGTTCTTGCAACACTTCTACAGCGAGAGGATTAAGGAGGCCAGGTTCCAGCCCAGCGCTATGGGCTTCGAAGTAATCACCGCACATCTTATTAAGCAACGCGGCCGCGATCTGGCTGCGTGCGCTGTTCTGCGCACAAATAAACAGGACTTTGTTTTTCATGATCTTGTTCTTCGTCTTTCCTTGGTAGCAGAAACTGCTGCCGGCTCGCAACGGCTTTCGCGTAACCGAGTAAGTTTCCTTAAATCGCGCGCAAACATCGCGTCCGAGTGTACGCAGTCTTGCAGACACTTGAGATTTGTCTCCAACTCGTGCGACCGCTTTTTAGTCAAGGCGTAGATCATCCAATTTCGGTCGCGCGTTGCCACCACCATTCCCCGGTTTCGAAGATAGCTAAGGTGCTTCGAGATTTTTACCTGTGGCTCGCCAAGAATATCCTGAAAATGACAGACACAAAGAGGCGATCTTGTGAGAAGATGGAGAATGCGCAACCGCGTGCGGTCGCAAAGACATTGGTAAATTTGGATCAGATCCATATCGCTTAACAACAAGCTGCCGCGGCAGCGCAACAACGCGCGGCTGCTTCGCTACCACGACGGTCACGCGCCCGACATTGGGTGCGGCCACGCTGCAAGATCAGATCCAGGTGCTCGCCCGCTGGTGCGGCTTCAGCAATTGGATACTGCGCTACGACACAGCAGTCGTATTCGACATCTACATCCAGGTCTGCACTTGGTATCATCCGATTTCCGAGCCGTAGGATTTTCGCAAACCGGTCTGATCGAAGCCGATGATCGGTGTCATTGCCGACGTGCGTTTGCAGGACGACCTTTTCCTCTTTTCCGGCCAGTCCGCCACAATCGATGAAATTTCTGACCACATGTCCAACTTCAGTGACGTGGGCGTGTGCAGGGATGCAATCGCCGTCCGGCAACACAAATCGCGGAAACCGCTTAGAATTCGCCTCGAGCGCAACCTGTAATTCGTGGAATGTCATGTTGATCTATATACCTGTTTAGGCATATAGACAAGAGGCCAATTACTGCTGTGCAAAATATTCGCTCCGGATGATCTAAAGTATTTTCGGAGTAGCTTCGCGACCACCACAATCAGCAGAATGATAAGAAGAAACATCAACGACCCTTTATGAAACGATCGTTCATCGGCATCGCGTTCGTCGTCATCACTCTGGTAACTGCCGCCGTCGTGATTGGCGATCTCGCGCGCCGCGCGGCCGGACGCAAGCTGCGCGAGGCGATTCTTGCGGAACTTCAGCCAGTCGCGTTGAAGAACTGTACGTTCAAGCGTTTCGGCAGCGCTAATGATGGCGGATACCTGATGTGCGAGAATTTGATTGAGCCACTCGATGCAGGCTACTCGTACGGCGTTGGCAGGAACGACGACTGGGGGTGCGAGGTGTCGCGCCGGTATCACGTCCCGGTGTATGAGTATGATTGTTTTGATCCCGCGCATCCAACCTGCAATGGAGGCACCTTCGTGTTTCACGACGAATGCGTCGGCGATCAGACCGGCTACAGGGAGTCGCGTTTCTTCGACACGCTGGAAAACCAGATCAGGAAAAACGGCGACATCGGCCGGCGCCTGATCGTCAAGATGGACATCGAGGGCGGGGAATGGGATTCGCTTCTCGCAGCGCCTGACGAGCTGGTGGCGTCGATTCCGCAGATCGCAATGGAGCTGCACGGCTTCGATAATCCAAAGATTGTCGAGGTGCTCCGAAAGCTGAAGCGCAACTTCTATCTCGTGAACCTCCACTTCAATAACTGGTCGTGCACGCCGAAGGCAGCGCCCCTTCCTGCGTGGGCGTACCAGGTGCTCTGGGTGAACAAGCGCATCGGAGTGCTCGATCCGGCGGTGCCCATCCCCGCGCTGATGAGCCCGCTGAATGCGCCCGACTCGCCGACGTGGCGCGATTGTCAGTTGCGCACGTTGACGTCGCAGCCCTGAAAGCTCACGACTAGGAAAATATTCGTGCCGCTGACCCAATGGATTTGCTTGCCCAAGGAATTACTCAGCCTTGCCGCAATCGCATTCACCGCTGATCGCTGCCCGCGCCTCTTTGACGAGGAAGGGGATAAGCGCCAGTGCAGCGACCCTATCCAACCACCACCAATCGAGTAATCGTGTCGCTGCCAGGCCGATCATCAAGACGATCGACAGGTAGCCGCATGTGATCGATTCGACCGCGTCGGCTCGTAACGCGCGGGAATTCAGTCGAGATGCAACTTTCAGTTTGTAACCGGCCAAAATCGGCATACCGACCTTTGCCACAGCTCCGATCAGAATGCCCCAAACACTTTCGTGCGTGTCGGCGATGCGTTTCGCGATGAACAATCCGTAGCCGGAATTGAGAAGAACATAAGCAACCAAGGCATAGAGCGAATAGCCAACCAAACGCGCTGCGCGCTGCTCAACAAGGTTGACATGTTCAGATGTCGCGGTGCCGCTCGCTTCGACTCGCAGGCGCCACAACAACACTGCCGCACTGAAAAGTTCGATGACGCTGTCGATGCCGAATGCCTCTAGCAACAAGCTCTTCGATGCCCAACCGAGCAGGAGCGATGCTGCTCCTTCGATCGTCATCCAGCCGATCGTAATGTAGGTGAGCAATAGCGCGAATCGCACATCGTCAGAACGAGAAATTGCTTCCGCTAAACGATGTTGTTCGGTTCTTGCAGACATGATCAATCAGACGTGCCGCATTCAAACTGCACCGTTATCTGTGCAATTACGCGCGGGATCTGCCAAAACATTTGCTCGATGTTCGGCAACGAGTTCCTGCGGAATCAATCGCAAGGCCGCGTAAACCAATGCCGGCACGATCACCAGGTCGTCCAGATGACCAAGCACGGGAATAAAGTCTGGAATCAAATCGAACGGCATGCAGAGATAAGCGATCGCGAGGCCGAGAAATATTTTGGCACTGACCGGTGTTCGCGCATCTGCCAGCACGCGCCGATACACTGTTAATTCCCGCTTGAACGACTTAGCAAGCTCTCTGCCTTTCTTCCACATCGTCCGTTTGTTTTTCGGTTAGCACCATCAGAAATACACTTCTTTCGTGGATGCAGGATAACGCAATCGATTATGCGCAGGGCCGAGCATGCTTTCGCTTCGGTGAGAATGCAGCAAGATTTGAAGCGCGACCCGTGCGCATTTCACTTTCTTCTAATTCCTCGTGCGTCAGACGCGAAATCAGTCACGCTCCGCTCGCTCATCCATAACTGCGGAGATGGTATCAAGAGCCATTCAAAGACGTAACAACTCTGTTACTTTATTCCGCTTTACAGAGACCGACTGAGAATTGAGCGGGAGGAATACAATTATGAAGACTAAAAATATTGGATTTTGGGCGATAGCCGCAGTGATGGCGAATCTGCTCGCTGCACCCGTGGCTAACTCGCAGACGGAGCGTTTTTCCGCAAGTCTCAGCGGGGCAGAGGAGGTACCTCCAATTAATACCGCCGGCACAGGCGCCTTCGAGATGACGACCCAGCAGGGCACGATCAGCTTCTCGTTAACCTTCTCCGACCTGTCATCGCCGCTTAGTGTGGCCCACCTGCACTTTGCACCGAGCAAGGTTGCCGGTGGCGTCATGATATTCCTGTGCGGAGGCGGGGGTCAGCCAGCGTGCCCAGCGACCACTGAAGGAACCATCACCGGGACCATCACGGCAGCAAATGTTACCGGCCCCACGGGTCAAGGGATTGCTGCAGGCGACCTCGACTCGGCTTTGGAAGCAGTGCGCGAAGGTCTCTCCTATGCGAACATGCACACAGCAAACTTCGGCAGCGGCGAGATTCGCGGCCAAGTCCGTCGTGGCTTGGGACATGGTAGAGGTCGTGAGTGACCCCATGAAACCACGAAAAGGGGGTCGTCTCACGGGAAGCTGATTCGCGCGCTCACGATCAAGTAGCATCTGCATATCGCGGCTCTTCCGACTGTTTAGGTATCTCACTCGCCCGGGTTCGCCGCTCTACCCAATCGTACAACACAGGCAGGAGAAGCAGTGTCAGGAATGTCGAACTAATAATTCCACCGATCACGACCGTGGCCAGCGGCCGTTGCACTTCTGCGCCCGCACTGGTCGAGAGAGCCATCGGGATAAAGCCGAATGCTGCAACAGCCGCAGTCATCAGAACCGGCCGCGGGCGTGTTAAAGATCCTTCGATTACGGCAGCCCGCGTATCGAGTCCACGCTCGCGCAGTTGATTGAAATAGCTAATCATCACAACGCCGTTAAGAACGGCGACGCCACTCAAAGCGATGAAGCCCACAGCAGCGGAGATGCTGAATGGCATGCCCCGCAGCCATAGCGCAACCACGCCGCCTGTGACCGCCAGTGGGACGCCGGAATAAACGAGCAGCGCGCTTCGCGCAGATTCTCGAATTGGCCGCCGAACGTAACGCTGTAGCCTTCCGGGAGCTGCACTTGCTCGCGCACTTTTGCGTCAGCCTCACGCACCCAGCTTTCCACGTCGCGGCCTCGCAGATTTACCATTAACGCCGCTCGTCGTTGCGCCGAATCGCGCATAATTGGCGAGACTGTCTTGACCCGTTCGATATCCGCGACTGCGCCAAGCGGCAGCATGCCGGCTTCACCAACACGAACAGGCAATGCGCGGATTGTCTCGAGATTCTCCCGATCCGCTTCGTTAAGCCTAACAACAATGTCGAACCGGCGATTACCCTCGATCAACGTGCCGACCGTCTGTCCGCCTAAAGCCGCTGCGATCGTCTGATTAACGTCGCCGCTGTGAAGATTGTATTGCGCGAGGACGCTGCGCTTCACCCTGATTTCAAGCATTGGCACGCGGCCGGTCGTTTCAAATTCCACCTCGCCCTCGCCCTCTCGCGTGCCGCGAATCTGCTCCAGCACTTCTTTCACCTCCGCGCCAAGGCGCTCCAGCACATCGTAATCGTTTCCAAAAATCTTTACCGCGATGTCAGCGCGGATTCCTTCGAGCATTTCGTTGAAGCGCATCTCGACCGGTTGAGCAACCATGACGTATGCGCCGGGATTAATTGCTTCGATTTCTTTGGTAATGATTTTTGCCAGGTCGTCTTTGCTGATCGGTTTATTATCGATCTTTCGCCATTGACTGCGCGGTTTGTAATAAATGTAAAAATCGCAGTCGCTCGGCGGCATCGGATCGGTGGCGATTTCGGCGCTGCCAATACGCGAAAACACCGCTTCGACTTCAGGGACGCGCGTTTTGATTTCGAGGTCAGTCTTGCGTTGCGCTTCGAGCGTTGCGTCGAGGCTAATGCTGGCAGCGCGAAAAACCATCATGGTAAATGCGCCTTCGTCGAGCTTTGGAATAAAGTCCGCGCCCAGCCGGTTGAAGATTACAATCGCCAACGCAAACAGCGCCACCGCTCCAAGCACCACGAGCCAGCGTAATCGCAGCGAGAGATGCAGCACCGGTGCGTAAACTCTCTTGCAGAACCGCATCACCAGGTTGTCGCGTTCCGCGATTCTTCCCCGCAGCACGAAGGAACAAAGCGCAGGCATCAGGGTCAACGCGAGAACGAGCGAGCCGCCGAGCGCCAGCATCACCGTCAACGCCATCGGATGAAACATTTTTCCCTCAATGCCAGAAAGGGCCAGGATCGGCAGATAAACAATCGCGATGATCAGCACGCCGAAAAACGACGCGGGCGAGATCATTTACGGTCAGCCCAGCATCACGCAACTTGTCGATCTTTGGTTGCACCACGATCTGCTTGACGTAACCGCCATAGGCGTTGATCTCGGCGATTCCGGGGACGGTGCGCAGTTGCGGTTTGATGATGTATTCCTGGATTTGCCACAATTCCATTAGCTGCGCTTCACGCGTCGCAGGCGCGTGCGCGGCGTTCGGCGAATAGTCCACCGTATAATAAACGACTTCGCCCAGGCCGGTCGTAATCGGATTGAGCTTTGGCGTCAGCCCGGGAGGCAACGAATCAGCCGCGCCTTGCAAGCGCTCGGTGACGAGCTGACGTGCGCGATATACGTCAGTCTTGTCGGTGAATTGCAACGTAATTTGCGACAGACCAAAGCGCGAAAGCGATCGCATCTCCGTTACGCCCGCTACACCGCCGAGCGCCATTTCGAGCGGCACTGTCACCAGTTTCTCCACTTCATCCGGTGCAAGCGCCGGCACCGTCGTGTTGACTTGCACTTGTACTCCGGTGATGTCGGGAATCGCATCCATCGGCAATTTGTTTGCCGACCAAAGACCGACTAGCAGCAGTGCGAGCGCCCCCATCAACACGAGCACGCGCTGGCGCACAGCGAACTCCAGAATCTTATCGATCATGGTCGCTCCTGGTCGCGGTAGAGCTTTAAGCCCGTAAGAATTTCCAGTTCTTGCGCCGCTTGCAGTGCATCCTTTTTCATCTCCTGTAGCGCACCGACTACATCGAGATATTGCTTTTGCGTTTCCACGTACACGGGCAACGCAACAGCACCGAGTCGATAATGGCGATCCGCGAGCTCGGCGGCCTCACGAAATTTGGCGACTGTGTCCGCCTGCCACTTCGCGATCTGCTCGCGTTTGGCCTCGAATGTCGCGGCGCTTTGAGTAACCCGTCGTTCTACTTCTCGCTGCGTCGTTAGGAGCGATACTTTCGCCTGTTCCTCACGTGCGTTGCTGGCCTCGATGTTTCCAGCGTTGCGGTCCCACAGCGGCAACGGCAACGATATGCCCACCCCGACTTGCTGTTCCTTGTCCGCCGCGTTCTCTTGTGAGTAATATGGCCCGACTGCAATGGCCGGGAAACGTTCGTTCTTCGCCAGCGCCACCTTGAATCCTTGTTGCGCTAATTCCGCTTCGCGAATGCGAATATCAAATGCGTTTGCGCGTGCCGCATCGACGACTGTTTGCAGCGACATTTTGAGAAAATTCAACTCGCCGGCGATCACTTCGAGAGCGGCAGTTGCTGGCGTGCCACACAGTTGATTCAGTTCTGCTGCCGCTGTTTTTGCCGCCAGCTCTGCTTCACGTTCCTGCGGCCGGAAATTCAGTGTGTTCGCGTCGATGATCCTCGTTTCCAACAACGGCGTCACACCGGCAGGCGGGCGCTGAGCCAGAACATCGCTCAACGCCTGAAATCGATGGGCCACCTCACGCGCCGCAATCGACCGCTGTTGCGCAATTGAAATGCTGTATGCCAGTGTGCGCACACGCGCAGCGAGTGTGAGCCGAAACTGCCGGAGATGAAGCTCGGCAAGATGGATATCGCCCTTGGCGATCGCCTTCCGCAACGTGATTCGCCCGGGATATTCGAACGTCTGATTGAGGGAAACCGACCATGCTGCTCCTTCGCCACTAGGACCGCCGGAGTTGTCCCGCGTGTTCTTGTATCCAGCCTGCGTATTGAGCTCTGGATTCCGAATCGTTCCCGCTGCTTTCAGCGTTCCCTTCGTCGCGGCAATCTCGGCGACGTAAAATTTCAATTCCGGGTTATTCGCGAGCGCGTGTCGCACCAGCGCCGCCGGCGTCGTGTGCTTGGACGCGACAGGTGCGTCCTCCGGGCGCGCCGGTGCAACGCCAGTGATCAACACACCGATAAAAAGTCCCAAAATATTTTGCCTCATAACGGCTGCACAACTGCAATCCAACGAAACAGACCGCGGCGTAGAAAACGCCGCCCGACAATCCTCAGGACGAGGATTCAGTTACGAGGCGAAAGAAGGAGCGCGCGGATTTGCGGCCGCGCGAATGCAAAACTGCCAACTGCTTCGCACTTCTGGGGGCGACTCAGAACCGTTCCGCGGCGCTGATGCGCCCACTCCAGGATGAGCATCGAAGGTATGGCCAAAGAGCGACACTTTATGCCCGAGCCCCGGCACGACTGCGGAGGCGTTGTCATCAGTCTTGTAAGCACCGGAAGCCAGTACACAGCAAGGCGACGTCTGTTGCGAAGGACAGTCACGACAGTGGTCAATGTTCCCGACGAGCCCCGCCTTCTCAGCCAAACACAGCGACGTCGCTGGTATCCAAGCCACCAACAGTGCGCTCGCTGCAACAATCTTCAGCCCTCTCACGTTGCACAGAAATACAACCTTGGTTGCGTAATTCCAGCCAAATGTTTGCGGACCCGAACACGGCGAAGCTGCGGCTGGAGATCGCTCGGCCTCGGCAGAATCACGCATGTGACGTAGACATTAGGCATTGAACGTTTTGCCGGATACCATTACTAATTAGTCAATGAGTGAGGCCCGCAGCGCGAGGATAGCTCGGCTCCTGATCGCAATCATCACGGCCTTGGGATGGTTCGTCATCTCGAATCATTGCGTACTGGCACAATTCAAAAGCGCGGCGAAAGCAGAAGCGACCTGTCATCAACATTGCTGTGGCAATCAATCTCCCGTTAAGAGCAAGCAGGAGAGCGGAATCGAATGTTGCAAAACACTTCGCGCAACCTTGTCGGGAGGTGCAAAGGATTTTGTCGGCTACGATACTTCGTTGTTCGCGTTACAGCTTTACTTTGTCAGGCCCATCATTTCGGCGAATGATTCAATGGCAACGCCGCGTGTTCTTGAGCTCGATACCGGGCCGCCGTTCGCGAATACCTTTGCCGAATCCGTTTTGCAGCGGAGCATTCTTGCTCACGCTCCGCCCTTTATAGTTTAACGACTCTTTGCCCGCGGCAGCGGGATTCATCGTAGTCGTTACTGCTCGACGCATAGCCATCACGCGACCGGCGACGCTTTCCCGCCGGCCCCGTCGAAAGCATTGCAAAGCGCAATTAACGCAACTTCAAACACTCAGGAAAGCAGAAGTCAGAAAGAAATTTTATGAGCGAATTAGAAAGTGCCGATACAGCAAAGTGGAACTGCGCGAAAATCGCTGCTGCTATTCTCACAGTCGCTGCGGCGTTTACAGTCTCTGCAAGACCGCAAGCAGCCGAGACTTTGACGGAGCGTGAAGTCGTCCGCGCAGTGCTGCGAGAAAACCAGACCCTCAAAGCGGCTCTTGCAAAGTGGGAAATGATGAAAGCACGCGTGCCGCAGGCCAGAGCATGGGAGGATTTGCGAGCCGGTGTGGATTGGACGGCAGAAAGGTCCGTTAACATCCCGCCTAACTCGTTTATGGATCAAACAGGCATGTTAGAGCAAGAGGTACCAATCACCGGAAAAAACCGAAGTCGTTCGCGCGTTGCGACCGCTGAAGCTCGTGCAGCGTTCGAGGATCTTCGGCGCATAGAACTCGATCTTATCATGCGCGCGCGCTCTGCCTATGCGCGTCTCGCGAATGCTTACGCACAGTTCGAAGTCAATCACCGTAACAGCGAATTGCTCAACCAATTTGTGCAAATTAGCCGCAGCCGATATGAGGCCGGTGTGGCGACACAAGCGGATGTTCTCCTTGCGCAGACTGACTCAGCAAAGTTGCTCGAAGCGCAGGCCGACATTGAGCGCCAGATCTCTCAAGAGCAATCGGCGCTGAACGTGTTAATGAACCGCCCCGCGCAAGCACCGCTCAGCCGGCCTTCCGAACTTGTCTTTACATCCCAAACGCTTTCTTTGGAAAAGCTGCAGGGAATCGCCGTTGCGTTGCGACCAGAGTTGCTACGAGCGCAAGATCGGATCGACGTGGAGAGGTTCCGGCTCCAGCTGGCGAACCGCCAATGGTTTCCCGATCCAGCACTGAACGTCAAAGCGCAGCGGTATAATTCGGCGGCCCAGGCAGTCAGCGAAGTAGATGTCGGCATTTCCCTTCCTGTTCCGTGGCTGAACTGGAAGAAGTATTCCGCGGGAGTTTTGGAAGCGCGAAACAGCGTGGAAGAGGCCGAGCGGGAATTCGGTGCACTACGTGTAGAAACGCTCGGTCTGGTGCGTGATCAGCTCAAAAAGATTCAGACGTCAGCAAATCAATATGAGCTCTACCGTGACAATATTCTGCCTCTGGCGCGGCAGGCCGTAGAAGCGAGCCGGGCTGCCTACGAAGCCAGCACGGGCGGGTTTCTGGAGTTGATCACGGCGCGCCGCACATTGCAGGACGCGGAATCAGCTGCGCTAAACCGTCTCGCCGAATATGAAGCCGCTGTCGCAGAATTGGACGCAATTATCGGGCGAGCAAGCCCGCTCATTGAGCAAGGAGGTAAACATTGAACTCACGTTTCCTTTACCTCATTTGCATCTTGCTGATGGCGGCATTCGCGGTGTCGTGTTCCAAACGAGGGCCAGCCAGTCCTGCGGAAAAAACATTCTATACATGCAGTATGCACCCGCAGATTGTCCAGGATCATCCTGGCAATTGCCCGATTTGTGGAATGAAGTTGATGCCAGTGCGCAAGCAGCCGTCACCGACCGCGCTCGCTGCGGCGACTCCGTCCCTTGGCAGGCAAGATCGACAATCGAGCGCTGTCGGTGGTCGCAAAATCAAATACTACAAGTCGACCATGATGCTGGGCGAGATCAGCCAGAGGCCGCGCAAAGACAGCATGGGCATGGACATGGTGCCGGTGTACGAAGGCGAGGAAGAGACGAATGTGATCACTGTCGATCCATCGACGGTGCAGAAAATGGGAGTGCGTACCGCGGTAGTGACGAAAGGTCCGTTGCGTCGAGTCATCCGCACAGTAGGCACGATCGATTACAACGAAACCGCGCTGGCCGACGTGACCACAAAGTTTCGCGGTTGGATCGAGAAGCTTTATGTCGATTCAACCGGCAAACAGGTGCACAAAGGCGAGCCGCTTTTTGATATTTACTCGCCGGAGCTTTACAGCGCGCAAAACGAGTACGTGCTTGCGCTCAATCAAGGCAGCGGGGGACTGAAAGCGAGTGCGCGGCAGAAACTGAAGCTGTTCGACGTTACCGACGATCAAATCGCGGAACTCGAGAAGAGTCGCCAGCCGCAGCGAACCCTGCGCGTAGATGCCCCAATCGACGGCATCGTGGTTGAGAAAATGGCCGTGCAAGGCCAGATGGTCGAAGCGGGAATGAAATTGTATCGGCTGGCCGATCTCAGCATCGTTTGGGTGCAGTCCCAGATCTACGAGCAAGACTTGGCGCTGCTGAAACTTGGCCAGGAAGCGGACGTGACCCTGTCATATCTACCCGACCGCAAATTTCGTGGCCGCGTCACCTATATCTACCCGACTGTGGACGAGAAAACACGAACGGCGCGCATCCGAATGGAATTTCATAATCCGGGACTGTTCTTGAAGCCGGGGATGTTCGCGACTGTAGAACTGAACGCCGAAATCGACGCATCCGCGCTACTTGTGCCCGATTCGGCCGTGCTTCGAAGCGGTGAGAAGAACACGGTCTTTGTCGCCCTAGCCTATGGCCACTTTGAACCACGCGAGGTGACGCTCGGACCACGCGCCGAGAATAACACTTATGAAGTGGTGAGTGGCCTAAAGGAAGGCGAGCGCGTCGTGACTTCCGGTCAGTTCATGCTCGATTCGGAGAGTCAGCTTCGCGAGGCGATTCAAAAGATGTTGAATCCGAATGCGAGTCCGACGCCTGCGCAAGATCATTCGGCGCATAAATCGTCACCAAAGCAACCAGTAACGGGACTCGTGGAACCAACACCAACACCGACAGCCTACGTCTGCCCGATGCCAGAGCATGCGACAATCAAATATAACCATCCTGGTAAATGCCCGATTTGCGGAATGACGCTTATTCCCGCTCCGAGTGATAACACGGATAGTTCATCACCGACGCCGACTGCGACGCCGATGCAACACCAACATCAACCGTAACGATCCATGCTGCGCGCAGTCATAGATTTCTCCCTGCGAAACAGGTTCATGATCTTGCTGGCCACAGGAGCGCTGACCATTGCTGGTATCTATGCGCTTCGCAACATTCCGCTCGACGCCATTCCCGATCTCTCTGACACGCAGGTCATCATTTACACGGAGTGGCAGGGCCAGGCGCCGCAAATCGTGCAGGATCAAGTCACGTATCCGCTCACGACCAAAATGCTGTCCGTCCCGCGCGCGAAGGTTGTGCGTGGCTACTCATTCTACGGCTTTTCGTTCGTCTATGTAATTTTCGAAGACGGTACTGACCCATATTGGGCGCGGAGTCGTGTGCTCGAGTATCTTAGTGGGTTGAGCGGACGTCTACCTCAAGGTGTCTCGCCAAGCCTCGGTCCGGACGCGACGGGCGTCGGCTGGGCATTCATGTATTCGATCAATTCGAAAGAGCGCAGCCTCGCTGAGCTGCGATCAATGCAGGATTGGTACCTGAAATACCAACTGACATCGGTGGAAGGAGTAGCAGAAGTCGCCTCTATCGGCGGCTTCGTGAAACAGTACCAAGTCACTGTCGATCCGACGAAACTGCGCGCTTACAATCTCTCGATCGCCGAGGTCAGCATGGCGATCAAAAAGAGCAATGGTGAGGTCGGCGGCCGCTCGATTGAGATGGCGGAGAAAGAATTCATTTTGCGCGTTCGGGGATACATCGACTCGATCGAGGATTTGAAAAAGGTTGCGGTTGGCACAGGCGCCAACGGTGTTCCAATTCTGCTTCGAGACGTTGCGAATGTTCAGCTCGGCCCTGACATGCGCCGCGGCATCGCCGAGTTGAATGGAGAGGGCGAAACAGTGGGCGGCATTGTAGTCGTGCGATATGGCGCGAACGCCCGTGATGTAATTCAGCGCGTTAAAACACGACTCGATCAGGCAATGAAAGGTTTACCGCCGGACGTGAGCTACACGATCGCGTATGATCGCACCGCGCTGATCGATCGCGCCGTTGCCACGTTGGAAGAAAAGCTAGTCGAGGAAAGTATCGTCGTCGCGCTCGTTTGCATTGCGTTTCTGTTGCATTTTCGCAGTGCGCTGGTGGCGATCGTCATTTTGCCGATTGCAATTCTGATCTCGTTTGTCGTGATGTATCGCCAGGGTATTAGCTCCAACATCATGTCGTTAGGCGGCATCGCCATCGCCATTGGCGCGATGGTCGATGCGGTAATCATCATGATCGAAAACGCGCACAAGCACATTGAACGCGACGGTGGCAGGAAGCCTCACTGGCAGATCATTCGCGACGCTTCCATCGAGGTCGGTCCGGCCCTGTTCTATTCGTTATTGGTCATTACTGTGTCATTCATTCCGGTGTTCGCGCTGCAAGCGCAGGAGGGCCGGCTGTTTAAGCCACTGGCCTACACGAAAACGTACTCAATGGCCGCCGCTGCTCTGCTTTCGGTCACGCTCGCGCCGGTTCTTATGGGCTACTTCATTCGAGGCAAATTGCCGCCGGAAGAAAAGAACCCGATTAATCGCTTCCTCATCAGGCTTTATCATCCGGTGATCGATTTCGTGATCCGCTGGCGCTGGTGGGTTATCGCCGCTTCTGCAGCCGTCGTTCTATGGGTGTTTTTTCCGTGGAACTGGCTGATCACAAACCGTCTTTCCGAAGGCAAACTGCGCTCGCTCGCGGGGTATGTGGGCAAACTTTTCCCCTATCAAAGTCTCGGCTCCGAATTCATGCCGCCGCTTTATGAAGGCGATTTGCTTTACATGCCAACCACGTTCCCCGGCATTTCGACCACCAAAGCGCGCGAGATTCTCCAGCAGACCGACCAAATCATTAAAACCTTTCCCGAAGTGCATCATGTCTTTGGCAAAATAGGACGCGCTGAAACCGCCACGGATCCAGCGCCGATGGACATGGTTGAGACGACTATCATGCTGAAAGACGAAAAAGACTGGCCGAAGGTCGATATCAAAGATCAGAACGGCAAAACGATTTCTCATCGGAAACGAACGGTGGACGAGCTGACCGAAGCGATGAACGCCGCGATCCAATTTCCCGGTTTGAACAACGCGTGGACGATGCCGATCAAGACGAGGACCGATATGCTCGCCACCGGCATCAAAACCCCAGTTGGGATCAAAGTCGCCGGGCCGAATCTCGCCGAACTTGAACGGATCGCCTCGCAAATCGAGACAGTCGTGCGGCAAGTACCCGGCACGTCGAGCGTTTTTGCTGAGCGAGTAATGGGCGGCAATTACATCGAGTTCAACATTAACCGTGACGAGATCGCCCGCTATGGCCTCGCGCTGGCCGACGTTCAGGAAGTGCTGGAAGTAGCGCTTGGCGGGATGCCGCTGACGACAACGGTCGAAGGGCTGGAGCGCTACAGCGTTAATCTTCGCTACGACCGCGATTTTCGCGAAAACCTTGAAGCACTTCGTGAAATTATCGTGCCCACGCCAAGCGGCGCGCAAATTCCGCTCGGTCAACTTGCAAAATTGAACGTCGTGCGCGCGCCGATGGGCGTGAAAAGCGAAGGCGCGGTCCCGAATGCTTGGATTTACGTGGATGTGAAAAACATCGATATCGGCACCTACGTGCAAATGGCGCAACGCGCAGTCAACGAAGCCATCGCGAGCAAACGTGTTTCCATGCCGAGCGGCTACAACATTTTCTGGAGCGGCCAGTACGAATACATGCAGCGCGCTCAACAGCGTCTCATGATCGTGGTTCCGATCACGTTGCTCATCATCATCCTGATCATTTATCTCAACACACGCTCGTTCGTTGCGACCGCGATCATCATGCTCTCGGTGCCGCTTGCGTTAGTCGGCTCGTTCTGGCTGCTCTATCTGGATGGTTACAATCTGAGCGTGGCTGTCTGGATCGGGTTAATCGCGCTTGCAGGCGTCAGCGCGGAGACAGGTGTGGTGATGCTGCTCTATCTCGATCTCGCCTACAATCAATGGCAACGCGAAGGAAAAATGCGCAACGCTGCCGATTTGCGCGACGCTATCTATCACGGCGCAGTGAAGCGCGTGCGTCCCAAAGCGATGACCGCTGCAGTCATTATCGGCGGCCTCGTGCCAATTCTGTGGAGCCACGGCGCCGGTGCAGATGTGATGAAACGCATCGCCACGCCAATGATCGGCGGGATCGTTACTTCCACGATCATGGAACTGGTGGTTTTTCCCGCGATCTTTTTCCTTTGGCGCTCGCGCCGACTCAAAGATTCCGCGCCGGATCAATTGAACGCCGCGGCTTCTCCAGCTTTCCAAAAAGTGTGACTGACCGCAAAAAGTGCTGACAACGCTCGATCCAGTTGCCTTTCTTTACGGGACGCTTGTCGGCCTCGCGGTAGGACTTACAGGGATCGGGTCGGTCTTTGCGGTGCCATTTCTTGTTTACGGATTGGGACTCGGGCCGCACGTCGCTGTGTGCGTCTCGATGGCTGCTATCGCCGCTATGGCGCTTGTTGTCTCCATGGGGAAATCTCGTATGAAGCTGATCGAGATCCGGGTAGGCACTGCGGTGCCCACGGGCGGTGCCGTGGGTGCGCCGGCCGGCGTGTGGCTTAACAAGCAACTCTCGCCGAATCTTCTACTCGTGTTATTTGCGGTGCTTGCGGCCGTGATCGGCCTTTGGACGCTTTTTAGCGGAAAAGCTTCTGAAGGCAACGGCGCGCAGTCGCTGTCCCTGCCGCAAGCGGGGCTTCAAAGTATCTCCGCACAGCTGACGCTGATGATTTTGGTGGGTCTGATTGCGGTTGTCCTGTCGGGAATGCTGGGGGTGGGCGGCGGATTCTTCATTATCCCAGCGCTGCTTTTCTTCGGTGGCCTTGAAATTCACGCCGCAATTGCGACGTCGCTTCCGGTGGTCGTACTGATCAGTGCTGTTGCGATGACTGGTCATCTGATCGCTGGTCAACGACCGTCGCTCGGGCTTATCGCATTATTCGCCGCGGGCGGAGTAGTCGGGGTGGAACTTGGTTCAAGACTCGGTAGACGACTGGATCGCTCAAAGCTCCAACGGGTGTTTGGAGTGGCAGTTCTCGCGATATCGATGCTGATCGGTCTACGAAATCTTCACGGTATTTGAATGACAACGTGCCGCCCCAAATCTCCCCCAGAAAACGCCCAGCTTTTGCCAAAAGATGCGTGGCTGGAGTTCCGTTTTTCAGTGATACTGAACGCGGTGACGACCTTTAGGACAATAATTCACTAACTATGAGCATGGAAGACTCGCAGGCTTGGGAAACGGATTGGCAAAAACACTGCATCGTCTGTGGGAAGTCCGTTTTAGATGGGGAAGGGTTTTGCCACATGCGGGTAGAAGGCGAAATGGTGGCAATCTGTTGCCCGTTGTGCTTTGAGAACTTTGAAAAGTACCCGAAACGCTATCTAAGCTTGCGCCGCCTTCGCCGAAAGTGATCCCGAACGATGTATAATTTCGCTAAATCCGATCGCCGGCGGCATCGTCGCCGCGATCACATTGCGCTTAACGGCTCGTTCTTCAACACGCAGCGGATGCTCGAGCAATACGTCCAAAAAGCTTACTTCCTGTGAACGCGCAAAAAACGATTGGTGTTTAGCAATTACGGAAGAGCGGTCGGGGTTTCGGTCGTGTAAAGAGGTAAGGAACCAGGGAACCCATTATGAATGGCCGCGAACAGACTGCGGTCGATCCAGTCTGCAAAATGCAACTTGGTCGCGAACAGATCAGAGAATCGCTCGTCGTTGACGGGCGTACGTATTACTTCTGCTCAATCGGATGCCGAGCTGAATTTCAAAGGCATCCCGAGGATTACATCCGCCGCGACGCAAAGAACGGGAGCGGTGCTTAGCATGTGTAGATTTCTCTGCTATAGAGGCCCGGAAATTCTTCTCAGCGATTTGCTGTATCGACCTACCAACTCGCTGATTCGACAAAGCTTTCACGCCAAAGAACGAACAGAACCGCTCAATGGCGATGGTTTCGGAGTCGGTTGGTATGCGCCCCAGATCAGTTCAACGCCGTGTATTTTCGCGAGTGTTACTCCAGCATGGAGCAATCAAAATCTGCGCCGGCTTAGCGAACACGTGAAATCAGGCTGTTTTTTCGCCCATGTGCGCGCGGCGTCACCAGGAATGCGTGTAAGCGAAGCAAATTGCCATCCGTTTCAGCACGGGCGCTTTCTCTGGATGCACAACGGCATCATCAGAGACTTCTGGCGTATCAAACGCCGGCTGCGCGCGTCTTTGCCGGATGAGCTCTATCACAATATTGAAGGCACAACTGATTCTGAACATGCGTTTGCAGTTTTTCTGCACCTGCTTGGCGATGTTGAGGACGGACACTCAGCTAATGAGCTTGGTAACGCACTGGTGACAACAATCGAGCAGCTGGAGCAATGGACCTGGGACAGCGGCATGTCGGAACCTTCCTACTACAATTTCGCCGTGACCGACGGGCGGAGCGTTGCCGCCGTGCGTTATGTCTCTGACCCCACGTTGGAGCCACAGTCGCTTTATTATTCGGTTGCCGGCAAGTACCAATGCAGCCGCGACGGCATCTGTAGCTTTTGCAAATGTGATGTAAGCGAAAAGACCATCATCATTGCTTCTGAGCGATTGACTTCAAATAAAGAGGACTGGTTTCGAGTTGCTACCAATCATGTCCTCACGATCGAGCCGGACCTCACAGCGGATGTGCATTTAATGGACGTTGAGCGGATCGGTTCGCGTATTCACTTGGGATTAGTCTCGCCCCAATTCGGAGAACAGGTTAACGACAAACACATGATTGGGAGAGATTAGCGAGCATGGAAGATCGTGCTGGCACGGATTGGCAAAAGCACTGCATCGTTTGTAGGAAGTCCAGCGATATCTGAGTTTGCGCAGGTTCCGTGGGTCCGAACCTGGGCAATTCAGCTGTCTGACTTAAGTTCGCCACCGTTTTTCGTTTGCATTTCTGCGAGCAGTTTGCGAGGAACAAAGTTCTGATTTTGTTATTAGGAGAGAATTATGAAAACTGAAAGTTTAGAATCTATAGCACAAAAGCTCGTCGCACCGGGAAAAGGGATTCTGGCAGCAGATGAAAGCTCGGGAACAATCGAGAAGCGGTTGAAAAGCATCAGCGTTCCTTCGACGGAAGAAAACCGGCGGGCATATCGCGAGATTTTATTTACCACAAAAGGCGCGGGCGAATTTATTAGTGGCGTGATTCTCTTTGACGAGACGATTCGGCAGAAGACGCGCGACGGTCGCACTTTTGTCAAAGCGCTGGAAGAGCAGGGGATCATCCCTGGTATCAAAGTGGACAAGGGCGCGAAGGCGATGGCGAATTTTCCGGGCGAAAAGATCACTGAGGGTCTCGACGGATTGCGCGAGCGGCTTGCAGAATACAGGCAGTTGGGAGCGCGCTTTGCTAAATGGCGCGCGGTGATCACTATTGGGGAGAACATTCCCACGGAAACATGCATCGCCGCAAACGCGGAGGCATTGGCGCGCTATGCGGCGCTTTGTCAGGAAGGGGATTTGGTTCCGATTGTCGAGCCGGAAGTGCTGAAAAGATTGTCCGCAGCAAGCTTCGGTACAGGAAGTGGCAGAAGCTACTGTGCGCTGCATGAAACGCGTGGTTCCCGCGGCGGTCCCCGGTCTTGTGTTTCTTTCAGGCGGGCAGACTGATCAGCAGGCTACCGAGCATCTCAACGCGATGAATCAGTTCGGTGACTTGCCCTGGCAATTGAGCTTTTCCTATGGTCGCGCGTTACAAGCTCCAGTGCTTAAAGCCTGGAAGGGCGAACAGGCCAATGTGGCCAAGGCACAGCAGGCGTTCCACCACCGCGCCTGGTGCAACAGCAAAGCGCGCTTCGGCAAATACACCGAAGAGATGGAAACCGCGAAGGCGGCGTAAGACGCGACGAATCGGCGAAACGGCGCAAGGGGGAAACGGCGAGACGGCCGGTTCACTGGCTTCCCCCGTTTCGTCATTCCTTCGTCATTCGACATTCGTGCTTCGTCATTTGATAGATATCGCACTGTGACTCTCGTAGGAGCATCGTACACCGCGTCGCCCGCTTAAAGGATACGGACTTCTCCAATGATCTACACCTGCCCAATGCATCCGGAGGTCGAGCAAGATCACCCGGGGGCGTGCCCGAAGTGCGGAATGACGCTGGAGCCGAAGGACGTCGGTGCGGAGGAAGAGGAACAAAGGGAAACGCGATCGCTATCACGAAAATTCTGGATCGCGCTGGTGCTCACGATCCCGGTGCTATTGCTGGCAATGGGTCATGCCATTCCCGGCTTGGAGATCGATTCAATTGTTCCAAAGCGAATCGGAAAATGGATTGAGTTTGCCCTAACAACGCCAGTGGTCCTTTGGGCTGGAGGCTTTTTCTTCACGCGCGCGTGGCAGTCGATCGTTAATCGCAGCCTCAACATGTTCACACTCATCGCTGTGGGTGTTGGCTCGGCATACGTCTACAGCGCTGTTGCAGTAATCGCGCCTGGAATTTTCCCGTCTTCTTTCCGGCGTCACGGAGAAGTCGATCTTTATTTTGAAGCAGCAGCGGTGATTACGACTTTGATCCTGCTCGGGCAACTGATCGAGGCGAAAGCGCGGAGCCGAACCGGGCATGCGATCAAAGCACTTCTCGGACTTGCAGCGAAAACTGCGCACCGAATTCATGATGATCAGGAGCAGGAAATCGCGGTGGACGAAATTCAGAAAGGCGACGTGCTCCGCGTGCGACCGGGCGAGAAAGTACCAATCGACGGTGTGATCGTCGATGGGAAAAGCAACATCGACGAATCAATGATCACTGGCGAATCAATGCCGGTAAGCAAACGGGAAGGCGAGAAAGTGATTGGCGCAACCATGAATCAAACCGGCTCGTTTTTGATGCGCGCAGAGCACATCGGTTCGGAGACCGTTCTCGTGCAAATCGTACAGATGGTGGCCGACGCACAACGCAGCCGCGCCCCTATTCAAAAACTCGTGGACACAGTGTCCGGTTATTTTGTTCCAGCGGTGATCGGTGCTGCGATCGTTACGTTTGTTGTTTGGTCGATCGTCGGACCTGCGCCGGCGATGGCTTATGCGCTGGTAAACGCAGTCTCCGTGCTGATCATTGCTTGTCCGTGCGCGCTCGGACTGGCAACACCAATGTCGATCATGGTCGGTGTCGGGCGTGCTGCGCAAGCCGGAATCCTGGTAAAAAACGCACAAGCAATCGAGGTCACTGAAAAAGTCACGCATCTGGTCACGGACAAAACGGGCACGTTGACGGCCGGCAAACCGGAAGTGGTCAGCCGGATCGTAGCAAACACCGTAAGTGAACGCGATCTCTTGCAAATTGCGGCATCAGTCGAATCCCAGAGTGAGCATCCGCTGGCGCGGGCAATCGTAGAAGGCGCCAGAAAAGAAAAAATCGAGTTGCGAGAAGTAACCGATTTTCAGTCCACCACCGGCGGTGGCGTCTCCGGCAACCTTGAAGGTAAAACAATCCTTATCGGAAAAGAAAAATTTCTGGCCGATTCGAATGTCAGATTTCCTGAGGAACTAACGAAAGAGGCTCGTCGCTTGCAGGAAAGAGCAGAAACCACAGTCTGGCTCGCGGTAAACGGAGATGCAGCTGGCGTTCTGGGTATCGCGGACCCAATCAAGCCGACAACGAAAGAGGCCGTCCGTGAGCTTCATGCAATGGATTTGAAGATCATCATGTGCACAGGCGACAATCTGCGGACGGCTGAATCTGTTGCGCGCGAACTGGGCATCGATGAGTTCAAGGCTGAAGTAATGCCGGATGAAAAGATCGAAATCGTTAAAGATCTTAAATCCAAAGGCGCGATTGTTGCCATGGCGGGGGACGGAATTAACGACGCGCCTGCTTTGGCGGCGGCAGATGTCGGAATTGCGATGGGAACGGGGACCGCCGTGGCGATCGAGAGCGCCGGCATTACGCTCGTGAAAGGCGACCTGATGGGAATCGTTAAAGCGATCCACGTCAGTCGCGCGGTGATGCGAAATATCCGGCAAAATTTGTTTTTCGCGTTTATCTACAACGCGCTAGGCGTGCCGATTGCCGCCGGCGTGCTTTATCCGTTTTTTGGACTGCTCCTGAGTCCCATGATCGCCGGTGCCGCGATGAGCTTCAGCTCGGTTTCGGTGATCGTGAATGCGCTTCGCCTGCGATCGATCAAATTGTAACGATTCGCATGCCAAATTCGCCTAAAGACGCGCTTCCGCGCTGCGAATTTCTTCTGTAGCCGCCTCTCTGTGAGAGGCGTCATCCGCAATCAGAAGAGAGGCGCCCGGACCGCTAACAATCACAACTCTTTCCGCAATTGCATGCTTTACCATCGTTCATCGGGCAATTCTTACCTCGAAAACAAGATTTTGAGATGATTCTTCATAACGAAGCGTCGCTCGCGAGTATCGCGAACGCCAGTGGAAAAGATAAGAACGCGCGAGCGACTCGGCAAGCGAAGCGCTTGCTGTACAACCATTCGTCCGGCAGTTTGCTTGCCAAGTCCGTAGCTTTAGCGAAGGCTGGTCGCCACAGATGCCAAAGACATTTTTCATCACCACGGCGATCGATTACACGAACTCGCCGCCGCACATTGGGCACGCTTACGAGAAGGTGCTGGCCGATGTGATCACGCGCTATCATCGGCTCAAAGGTGATAAAGTCTTTTTCTTAACTGGCGTCGATCAGCACGGCCAGAAGGTCCAGCAGTCCGCTGCGAAGGCAGGTATTCCTCCGGCTGAATTTGTGAAAGAAATCACGCAGAAGTTTGTCGATCTTTGGAAAAAACTGGATGTGAAATACGACGAATGGGCCGAGACAACGAGCGACGGGCACAAAAAAGTCGTTCAAGGTATTTTGCAGCGGTTGTTCGATGCAGGCCAAATCTATAAAGACAAGCAAGCCGGCTACTACTCAATCCGCCAGGAACAATTTCTCACTGACAAGGAACGCGGTCCGGATGGCGAGTTTGGCCCTGAATGGGGACAGGTCGAGTTTCGTGAGGAAGAAAACTATTATTTCAAACTAAGCGATCATAAAAAATGGTTGCTCGATTATCTCCAGAAACGGAACGACGCAGTCATTCCCGATTTTCGTCATACCGAATTGCGAAATGCTGTAGAGAAACTTAGCGGCGACCTCTGCATTTCGCGTCCGAAATCGCGCCTCAGTTGGGGGATCGAGCTGCCGTTTGACAAGGATTTCGTCAATTACGTCTGGTTCGACGCACTAACGAACTACATCAGCTTCGCCGGTTACGATCCAAATATCGACACTTACGAAAGGCAGCCGCCGGAATTCCGTGATCGTTGGTCGAAGGAGACACTGCAGATCATCGGCAAGGATATCCTCGTTCCGGCGCACGGCATTTATTGGTTGATCATGCTGCACGCGATCGGATTCCAAGATGATCAAATGCCGCAACTGCTGGTGCACGGCTGGTGGAATCTCGGCGGTACAAAGATGAGTAAGAGCACAGGCAATATAGTAGATCCCTTCGTGCTGATCGATAAATACGGCGCCGAAGTGCTGCGCTATTACCTGGTGCGTGGCATTGCCACCGGGAGCGACGCAGATTTCTCGGACGAACTGCTTGTTAACACCTGCAACAACGATCTTTCCAACGTTCTCGGGAACTTACTTAATCGGACACTGACCATGGTCTTGCGTTATTCAGAAGGGTCAGTCACTCTACTGAACCTTAAGGACCTATATGACCGCCCCGCTTGGTCGGAACTGCGCACACTAGTTCAAACCGAAATACCGCAATCGTTCAACGCCTACGCGGCAGAAATGAGCGCGTTCAATCCTACAAAAGCGCTGGGTACAACGATTTTTCTTGGCCTTTGTGGAAACGCAATTGTCGAAATCACTGCACCTTGGAAACTCGCGAAACAAGAATCTGAAAAGAAGACGCTACAAGCTGTGTTGTATTATCTTACTGATTTGCTACGCATCATGGCGATTTTGATTTCGCCGGTGTTGCCAAAAGCGGCGCACGGAATTTTCGATCAACTGAATTGGAAGATGGAGTTGAGCGGAAAAGAAGAGCGATTTTCACTCACGGATGCGGAGTGGGGGGGACTGTCGGACGGCCATGTCGTCGGCAAGCCGGTGCCACTGTTCCCACGGATTGAATCCTGATTTCCGAGTAGCGCGGCTATTGTGCGCACTCTTCAAATGCCGCAGGCGCGCCGCGCAGGTGAGCGAGGACTTCGCCGGCAAAATGAAGTGAGCCCGTAATCAAAATTGGATTTGGTTTCGCGCGCGCAAGCAACAATGCCTCATCGATATTTGGAGTGATGGAGTAGGGAAGTGGGGCAGTGATGTTAGCTAAGACGTTGGCTAATTCTTCCGGAGCAGCCGCGCGTTCGCTGCGAATTTTCGGGAGGAGGACGAACTGGCTGATCGGCACCAGCGCTTCACAGATTGCGCGAGAATTCTTGTCGGCAAGGATTGCAAGAATAAGAGTAGCTTGTTGATCGCCAAAGACGTCGCGCCACGTTTGGGCGACCAATTGCGCGGCGGCGGGGTTATGCGCGCCGTCGATGATCGTCCGCGTATCCCATCTTTGGAAACGCCCGGGCCAATCGATGGCGGCGAGCCCCCGTGCAATCGCTGAGTTGTCGACATCGATTTTCGCGGCGCGAAGTGCGGCAATCGCAAGCGCCGCATTTTGTTTTTGATGCGATCCAGCGAGTGCAACGGGTGTCTTGTCGTACGGCTGGGTCACGGATTGTATCGGCGCTCTGCACTTGGCCGCACGCGCACGAATCACTTCTTCGGCTTCGGATCGCTGCGGCGCAGAAACAGCGGGAACACCTAGCTTAATAATTCCGGCTTTTTCAGCAGCGATCTCCGGAAGCGTTTCGCCCAGCCATTTTTCGTGGTCGAAAGCGATGGACGTTATCACTGAGACATTCGACTGAATGGCATTCGTAGCATCGAGCCGGCCACCGAGACCGGTTTCCAAGGTAACGATCTCAACTTTCGCGTCCGAGAAATGCTTGAGAGCAAGCGCGGTCACCACCTCGAAAAATGTCGGATGCGGATCCCAGTTTGCGATAAGATTGCGGATAGTCGTTAGGCCATTTGCGACAGCCTGTTCAGAAATCATCTCGCCGTTCACGCGAATGCGTTCGCGAAACGTGACGAGGTGAGGGGATATGAACAGGCCTGTACGATATCCTTGTGCGCGGGAGATCGAATCGATCATGGCGCAGACGGAACCTTTACCATTCGTGCCTGCGACGTGAATGACTTTCCAAGGAGCGGCTTGCAAGACGCCATTCCTTGAAAGTTCTTCGAGCAAACGCTCAATGTTTTCCAAACCGAGCTTGATTCCGAAGCGCTGGAGCCCGTAGAGCCAGGCTAGGGCTTCCTTGTATGTTAAAGGAGGTCGCGGTACAAAGGCCCCTCCTACATTCACGGGGCGACAGTGAAATAATTGAGCAATCGGCTGATCTGCTCGCGCATTTTTTTGCGGTGCACAATCATGTCGATCAAACCGTGCTCCTCGAGAAACTCGGCAGTCTGAAATCTCTCGGGCAAGTCCTGGTGCGTGGTTTCCCTGATGACGCGCGGACCGGCGAAGCCGATCATGCTTCTGGGTTCGGCTATGATGACATCGCCCAGCGACGCGAAGCTCGCCATCACACCCGCCGTGGTCGGATTTGTCAGGACGGAAATATAAGGAAGCTTCGCTTCCGCATGACGCGCGAGTGCGCCGCTCGTCTTAGCCATCTGCATCAAGCTCAACATTCCTTCGTACATGCGAGCTCCGCCGGAAGCGGCAACGATGATCACCGGGCATCGCTCGGCGGTTCCATATTCAATTGTGCGCGTGATTCTCTCGCCAACTACCGAACCCATAGTTGCCGCGAGAAAGCCGAAATCCATCACCGCGATGGCGACCTTGTTGCCGTCAAGAATTCCGTGACCGCTTATCACAGCATCAAGAAGACCTGTACGTTCCCGATAGCTCTTGAGCCGATCTTTATACGTGGCCATTCCCTGAAAACGCAGGACGTCCACTGACTTCAAGCCGGCGTCCATTTCCACAAAAGAATCCGGATCGAGCAGGTTCTGAATTCGTTCCTTGGCTGGTTGTGCAAAATGATAGTCGCAGCGCGGACAGACCCGCTGGTTTTGCGCGAGCTCGATTTCCGGCACGACTTCCGAACAGCCGGGGCATTTTTGAAAAAGGCCGCGCGGAATCTCCTTTTTCTTTCCGCCTTCTGCCTTAATTGCCGGTTTTTTGAAAATCGCCATTGCAGTTT
>WNFU01003592.1_pt1 | contig 40839 bp, 39 predicted proteins | sample 5400121 | NCBI WGS metagenome assembly WNFU01 (sample SAMN13153360, study PRJNA577476) | soil metagenome | isolation source: 100 cm soil or saprolite under grassland replicate 1 | place: USA:California | collected 2016-06-15
CCATGCGGTGCTCCCCCTTGCCGCGCACCTTGACCATGGCGAGTTCGCGCTCGATGTGCGGTCCGGCTACGGTCATGTCGACGACGCGGTGCACCGGCACGAGCCGGTCGAGCTGATTCTTGATCTGCTCGATCACCATGGGCGTGCCGCGCGTCACGATGGTGATGCGCGAGAGGTGCTTCTCATGCTCGGTTTCGGAGACCGTGAGCGAATCGATGTTGTAGCCGCGGCCGGAGAACAGGCCAATCACCCGCGCCAGCACGCCCGGCTCATTGTCGACCAGCACCGACAAGGTATGGGCCTCGATCTGTTCTGAGACGGTCGCGGCGGGATAGTGGGTGGCGTTCACGCGAACATCCTTGCCCTGAAAGTCCGCTCCGCCCTCGTCCTGAGGAGGGCCCACGCGGCAAAGTCATTGCGCTCCGCGAGCAAGGCTGCGTGCGCCCGTCTCGAAGGACGAGGGCGGCCGCATTGTGCGTTGAAGACGGGCGTAAACGCCCTCATGCTTCGAGACGCATCGCAGCGCCTCCATGCTGGTGCATCAATGAGTTCGCGGGCGCTGCGATGCTCCTCAGCATGAGGCCGGGAGGCAGCTTCGCCTGAGGCAATCGGGTTCACACCATCACCTTGCCTTCCTCGGTGATGGCGTCCTCGACGCTCACGGTGGCGTCGCCGAGCAGCATCTCGTTGTGGGCGCGGCCGGAGGGGATCATCGGGAAGCAGTTCTCGTTGGGATCGACCACGCAATCGAAGATCACCGGCCTGTTCACGCCGATCATCTCGCGGATCGCTCCATCGACGTCGCCGGGGCGCTCGCAGCGGATGCCGACCGCATGATAGGCCTCGGCCAGCTTCACGAAGTCGGGCAACGCCTCGGTATAGGAATGCGCGTAGCGACCGCCGTGCAGCAGCTCCTGCCATTGCCGCACCATTCCCATGTACTGGTTGTTGATGATGAAAATCTTGATCGGCAGGTCGTACTGCACCGCCGTCGACATCTCCTGCATGGTCATGAGCACCGAGGCTTCGCCGGCGATATCGATGACCAGCGAATTCGGATGCGCCAGCTGCACGCCGACCGCCGCCGGCAGCCCATAGCCCATGGTGCCGAGACCGCCGGAGGTCATCCAGCGGTTCGGCTGCTCGAACCGGTAGAACTGCGCCGCCCACATCTGATGCTGGCCCACCTCTGTTGTGATGTAGGTGTCGCGGTCCTTGGTCAGCTCGTAGAGCCGTTCGATGGCGTATTGCGGCTTGATCAGCTCGTTCGAATTCCGATAGGCGAGCGATTTGCGCCCACGCCACTTGTCGATCTGCTTCCACCAGGCGTCGAGCGCCGCTTTGTCGGCATGCATCGCAGTCGAGCGCCACAGCCGCACCATGTCCTCGAGGACGTGAGCGCAGTCGCCGATGATCGGAATGTCGACCTTGACGTTCTTGTTGATGGACGACGGATCGATGTCGACGTGGACCTTCTTCGATCCGGGTGAGAAGGCATCGAGCCGGCCGGTGATGCGGTCGTCGAAACGCGCACCGATGCAGATCATCAGGTCGCAATCGTGCATCGACATGTTCGCCTCGTAAGTGCCGTGCATGCCGAGCATGCCCAGCCAATGCGGATCGGAGGCGGCGTAGGCGCCGAGCCCCATCAGCGTCGAGGTGATGGGAAAGCCGGTGAGCTTGACCAGCTCGCGCAGGTAATGGCTCGCTTCCGGACCGGAATTGACGACGCCGCCGCCGGTGTAAAACAGCGGACGCTTGGCGTGGCGCATGAGCTCGATCGCAACCTTGATGCGTTCGAGGTCGCCCTTGACCTTCGGTTGGTAGCCCTTGTGCTGGAACTCCTTGGGCCGCGAGTAGATGCCTTTGGCGAACTGGATGTCCTTGGGGATGTCGACCACCACCGGGCCGGGCCTTCCGCTCTTGGCGATATGAAACGCCTCGTGCAGCACGCGCGGAAGGTCGCCGACGTTCTTCACGAGATAATTGTGCTTGGTGCAGGGGCGCGTGATGCCGACCGTGTCGCATTCCTGGAATGCGTCATTGCCGATGAGATGGGTTGGCACCTGCCCCGTCAGGCACACCAGTGGTGTCGAGTCCATGAGGGCGTCGGTGAGCCCGGTGACGGCATTGGTGGCGCCGGGACCCGAGGTCACCAGCACGCACCCCACCTTGCCGGTCGAGCGCGCATAACCCTCGGCCGCGTGCACCGCGCCCTGCTCGTGACGCACCAGGATGTGCTGGACCTTCTGCTGTTGGAATAACGCGTCATAGATCGGCAGCACCGCGCCACCGGGATAGCCGAACAAATGCTCGACGCCCTGGTCGGCTAGCGCCTCGATCACCATCTCCGCGCCGGTCATTTCCTTGTTCATCGGTCAACTCCACGCGTCTCCCACTCGAGAAAATCAAAAAGGGCCGCGAGGGCCCCTTGCGCACCGCCACGTTCGCGGATGGCCTAGCCATCCCCGGCGGTGCGCCTTGTCACGACTACGAGCGCTTGAGCAATAAAATTACGCATCAGGCCGCTCTCTCGCCACTTCGTTGCGCCGGCACTTATATGGTTTGGAGCAGTGCCAGTCAAGCGAACCTCTTTCGGGGCTGCCAGGGTGAACCAATCGTTAACCAAGCGCGCTGCTAAGCAAGTCTCGCCCACCCGCACCCCTTTAGGCATCCCTCTTCAAATCGTGACCGGCGGTGAAGCCCGCGCGCTTCGCATTTGATTGGGCGTTATCTTGCGGGCCTGTATTTTCGCCGCCGGTGCTGGAGCGGGCCTGAGCTCATGCCATTCCTTCGCGAACGATCCGGGCGCTGGTCGCCGGTCAAGATCGTCGCCTTCGTGGCGGCGGTGCTGCCGGCGCTGTGGATTGCCTATCAGGCCGCAGCCGATGACCTCGGAGCCCGGCCGATCACCGAGGCGATCCATCAGGCCGCCGATTGGGCGCTGCGTTTCCTCCTGATCACGCTGGCGATCACGCCCGCGCAGCGCATCTTCCATTATCCCCGCGTCACTCTCGCCAGTCGCACGCTCGGCGTTGCTTCGGCGGGCTATGCCATCCTGCATTTTTCGCTCTACGTCTTGGACCAGCATTTCGATCTGTTGAAAGTGGCAAGCGAGATCGTCTTGCGCATCTATCTGACGATCGGCGCGCTTGGATTGGCCGGCTTGATCGCGCTTGCTTCCACCTCGACGGACGCTGCCATCAGCCGTCTCGGTCCGGGGCGCTGGCACGCCCTTCATCGCTTCGTCTACGCCATCGCGGTGCTCGCCGTGGTGCACTTTTTCATACAATCCAAGCTCAACACCTACGAGCCGGTGCTGATGGCGGGGTTCCTGATCTGGCTGCTGGCGTACCGGGCGCTCTATCGACGCAACGGCGAGGTAACTCCGCTTCACCTCCTGCTTCTTGCCGTCGGCACCGCCGCGGTGACCGCGATCGGCGAAGCAATGCTCTACCTGTTCACAAGCGGCGTCGACGCGCGGCGCGTCCTGCTCGCCCATTTCGACATCGACATGGAGGTACGGCCGGCGTGGTGGGTCCTCGCCGCCGGCCTTGCCGTCGCCGCCGCTGGCTTCTGGCGACAAAAGCGTCAGCGGCCGAGCGCGCGGCGGATTTCGCCAAGCGCTCTCTCGGGCGCGATCCAGGTCCAGTCCGGCAGCTGATGGCGAAACCAGGTGGCCTGCCGCTTGCTGTAGCGGCGGGTGTCGCGCTTTGCCGCGCCCACCGCCGCCGGCAAATCGATCTCACCGTTGAGGTGGCGGATCAGCCACGGCACGCCGTGCGCCTTCATGGCGGGTAGTGCAGGGTCGAGGTGGCGTCCGGCGAGCGCACGCACCTCGTCGAGCGCGCCGGACGCGAGCATTGCGTCGAAACGGGAATCGATCCGCCGGTAGAGCTCCGCTCGATCGACATCGAGAAAGACCTTGACCGCGGCGTGCGGATCAAGCGCAGGTTTCATACCCTCCGCGTGCCAATCCGTGATCGAACGGCCAGTCGCCAACACGACCTCGAGCGCGCGGCTGATGCGCGCGCGATCTCCGGGCATCAAGCGGCGGGCGCTGGTATCGTCGCGGGCGCTGAGTTCGGCATAGAGCGCGGCGATGCCCTCGCGCTTGAGCCGCTCTCCGACCGCCGAGCGGATCTGGCTCGGGATCGGCGGAATGGCGGCAAGCCCCCGCGTCAGCGCCTTGAAATAGAGGCCGGTGCCTCCGGCCAGGATGGGCAAGCGCCCTCCCCGCTCGACTGCCGCAAGCGCTGCGTTCGCATCGACGCACCAGCGGCCGACCGAGTAGTTCTCGGCGGCGTCCACATGGCCGTAGAGGAGATGGGGCGCGCGCGCTTCCTCCTCCGGCGTTGGACGGGCGGTGACGATGCGCAGGTCGCGATAGACCTGCATGGCATCGGCGTTGATGATCGTACCGCCGAGCGCCTCGGCCAGCGCCAGCGCCAGCGCCGACTTGCCGCTCGCGGTCGGGCCTGCGATAAGCACCGCCCGCTTTGCTGCCCGGTCGGTCATTGCATGACCTTCGTTGCGACGCTGATCTCAAATCCCGCGGCGCCGTCGCTCGATGCCGCCGCGATCGAACGCGCACGGCGCGCGCTTCCCTCGGCGGAGGCCCCGATCTGGCTCGAGCTCGGTATTGCCGCCGATATTCCCTTTACCGGGGGCCGAGAGAATACCCAAGCAGCCGACACGCGGGCGCTCACCGAGCACGTGCGCGTAGCGCTCGCGGGCGCGCCGATCGACGTGCTGCTGCAGCCCGCGAGCGGCCGGCGTAAGCGGCTTTTTCTCGCCGACATGGATTCCACCATGATCGGGCAGGAATGTATCGACGAGCTCGCGGATTACGTCGGAGTTAAACCGCAGGTCGCCGCCATCACGGAGCGCGCCATGCGCGGTGAGATCGAATTTGCGCCGGCGCTGCGCGAACGGGTCGCGCTGCTCAAGGGCCTCCCTGCATCAGTAGCAGAAAAGGTGATTGCCGAGCGGATCAGGCTGACGCCGGGCGCACGCACATTGGTCGCGACCTTACGGAAGAACGGGGTCTTTACCTGTCTCGTGACCGGCGGTTTCACGCTGTTCACCGAGCGCGTGGCGGCCATGATCGGCTTTCACGAGAACCGCGCCAACACGCTCGTCGTCGATGCCAGCGGCCGGCTGACCGGAGGAGTGATGGAGCCGATCTTCGGGCGCGAGGCCAAGCTCGCCACGCTGATCGAACTCAGACGGCGGCTCGGCATCGCGCCGGACGCCACCCTCGTCGCCGGCGATGGAGCAAACGATATTGCTATGATCCAGGCGGCGGGGCTCGGCGTCGCCTACCGCGCCAAGCCGAATGTCGCCAAAGCCGCAGCCGCGCGCGTCGATCACGGCGATCTCACTGCGCTGCTCTACGCACAGGGATATCGGCGGGAGGAGTTCGTAACGGAGGACGTCGAACGATAGACGAAGTCCCCGGCTTTCGCGGGGGGGTGAGCGGAAACCTGCTCGATCGTCGTTACTGCAGGCTCAGCGCGACGAAGCGCAGCTCGCCGTCGGCGCCCGCGACGAGCAGCAGCGCGGACTTGCGGCCGTCCTTCTTGAGCTTGTCGATCTTGGTCTGCAGATCACCGGTGCTCGCCACCGCCTCCTGCGCGATCTCTACGATGACATCGCCGGGGGACAACCGCTTGTCCGCCGCGGGCGAGTTCGCATCGACACCAGTGATGACGACACCTTTGACCGTGTCCTTGATCTTGTAACGCCTGCGCAGATCGTCGGACATGTTGGCAAGCTCGAGGCCCAGCGTTTTTTTCACCACAGGCTTCTCGGACGTGCCGTCGCCCTTCGGATCCGCAGCCGCCACCCGCTCGCCGTCCTCGAGCCGCCCAAGCGTGACGGTCTTGGTCTCTTCCTTGCCCTTGCGAAAGATGACGACCGGCACCTGCTTGCCGACCGGCGTGTCGGCAACGACACGCGGCAGGTCGCGCATTTCCTTGATGTCCTTGCCGTCGAACTTGACGATGACGTCGCCCGGTTCGATGCCGGCGGGCTTGGCCGGACCCTTGTCGTCGACGCCGGCGACCAACGCGCCGCGCGGCGGACTGACCTTCAGACTCTCAGCAATCTCGTCGGTCACCTGCTGGATGCGCACGCCGAGCCAGCCGCGGCGCGTTTCACCGAACTGCTTGAGCTGATCGATCACCGGCATCGCGGTTTTCGACGGCACCGAAAAGCCGATGCCGATCGAGCCGCCGGAGGGAGAAATGATTGCGGTGTTGATGCCGACCACCTCGCCTTCGAGATTGAACAAGGGACCGCCGGAATTGCCGCGATTGATCGCAGCGTCGGTCTGGATGTAGTTATCGTAGGGCCCGGAGTTGATGTCGCGGTTGCGCGCCGAGACGATGCCGGCCGTCACTGAGCCGCCGAGGCTGAACGGGTTGCCGATGGCGATGACCCACTCGCCCAGCCGCAGTTTGTCCGAATCCCCGAATTTCACCGCCTTGAGCGGCTTTTCCGGCTTGACCCTGAGCAGCGCGATATCGGTCTTCTGATCCCTTCCGATGATCTCGGCCTTCAGGCGGGTGCTGTCATTGAGAATGACCGTGATCTCGTCGGCCTCCGAGATGACATGGTTGTTGGTGACGACGATGCCGGACGGATCGAGGATGAAGCCGGAACCGAGCGAACTGACTCGGCGCGGGCCGCGGTTCTGCGGCTCGCCTTGGCCGCGCCGATTGAAAAAGTCCCTGAACAGCTCGTCCAGTTGCGGGTCGTTGGGCAATTGCGGCAGTGGAGAGTTGCGCGTCTCGACCTTCTGCGACGTAGAGATGTTGACCACCGCATCGATCACCTTCTCCGCAACGTCGGCGATGGTGTCGGGCCCACGCGCGGCCGCTGAAGTCGATAGCGCCGGCAAGGCCATTGCCGCCACAGCGAGCATGGCTAAGGCTGGCTGGCGGATCTGCCGGACAAATTGAGTAAGCGTGCCGAGCATGGACGTCTGAGCTCCTGCAGTGTGAGGGCGAGACAGTGCTCCCGTCCGGACATGGACGCAAGGGCGATCTCGCGGCGGCGAATTACACTTGGGATTAGGGCGGAATCGCGACGCCGCTGGCGCGGCGCCGCGGCGGAAAGTGCGCGCGCCGACTCACCCGCGCACAAGCCAGATCAGTAAAATACCGAGCACGGCAGACGCGATACCCGCGACGCGCAGCGACGTCTCCGGACTCTCGAGCGCACTCGCCGCCAGCCGTTTTGCGGCACGTGGGAAGGCGGCGAAAAGCAGTCCTTCAATGACGAGCACGAGTCCGATCGCGGCGATGAACTGGGCCATCTTTGCCTAACCGGTGCCGTGATGGCGAAGGCCGCCGCTACCTCACAGGCGATGTGGCGCCCGACGTAGAGTTACCCTCACGCGGTTTGCCCGATGGATCCACGAAGAAACGGAAGAACTCCGAGTCCGGCTTGAGCAGCATGCGGGTGTCGTTGGAACGCAGTCCGGCTTCGTAAGCCTGCATCGAACGATAGAACGAGAAGAAGTCGGGATCTCGTCCGTAGGCATCGGCGAAAATACGGTTGCGCTCGCCATCGCCCTCACCGCGGGTGCGCTCGCCCTTCGACTGCGCCTCGGCGAGCAGCACCGTAACGTCGCGATCCGCCTTGGCACGGATCTCCTGCGCCTTCTGGGCGCCCTCCGCGCGGTACTGTGCGGCCTCCTGCTGGCGCTCGGTCTGCATGCGCTGGTAGACTGCCTGGCTGTTCTGCTCCGGCAGGTCGGCGCGGCGAATGCGCACGTCGACGACCGAGATACCGTAGCCTTGCGCCTCGTTGTCGAGCTGCTCGCGCACGCGCGCCATCAGATGCTCGCGCTGATCACGCACGACCTGCGTCAGCGTAGCCTCGCCCAGCACGCGGCGCAGCGCCGAGTTGAGCAAGATCGAGAGCTGCGAGTTCGCACCCTCGACGGTGCCGACGGTCTGGTAGAATTTCAACACGTCCTTGATGCGGTATCGCGCGAACGCGTCGACCACCAGCCGCTTCTGGTCGGAGGCGATCACCTCCTGCGCCGGGTTTTCGAGATCGAGGATGCGTTTGTCGATATTGATGACGCTGTCGATCAGCGGGACCTTGTAGTTCAATCCGGGCTCGGTGACCACGCGCACGGGTTGGCCGAGACGCACCACCAGCGCCTGGCGGGTCTGATAGACCGTGAACAGCGTGCCGTAGGCAACGATCAGGGCCAGGATGATCAGGGCGGCGACAAGGCCGCCGACAAGATTGAGTCTCATCGGCTGCCTCCCGTTTGCGGGGGCGTCTGCGGCCGCCGCGTAAGCTGGTCGAGCGGCAGATAGGGAACGACTCCGCCGCCCTGATCCAGGATGATCTTGTCGGTGCCCCCGAACAACCGTTCCATGGTCTCCAGATACATACGCTGGCGCGTGACGTCGGGTGCCTTCTTGTATTCGTCGTAGACCTGGAGGAAGCGCGACGTCGCGCCCTTGGCCTCGGCCACCGTCTGCTCGCGATAGGCTTCCGCGCCCTGGGTGATCTGCGCCGCGCGGCCGCGCGCTTCCGGCACCACCTTGTTGGCGTAGCTCTGCGCTTCGTTCTGCGAACGCTCGCTGTCGGCGCGGGCGGCCTGCACGTCGCGGAAGGCGTCGATGACTTGCGAGGGCGGATCCACCTTCTGCAACTGGACCTGCGCGATCAGGACTCCCGCACCATAATTATCGAGGACCTTTTGCATCAGGTCGTGCACAGCGGTCTCGATGTTCTGGCGCGCGCCGGTCAGGATCGGCTGCAGGGTCGAGCGGCCGATCACCTCGCGCATGGCGCTCTCGGCCACCGCCTTTACCGTGCCTTCGGGCTGCTGGATGTTGAACAGATAATCGCTCACCCCGTTCGGCTTGATCTTCCACAACACCGAGAAGTCGACATCGACGATGTTTTCGTCGCCGGTGAGCATCAGGCTCTCCTCCGGCACGTCGCGGATCGTGGTACCGCGGCGCAGATCCTCCACCACGCGCATGCCGATATCGATCTTGTTGGTGCGCAAAGCCTTCGGCGTCAGCACCGTCTCGATGGGATACGGCAGGTGATAATTCAGTCCGGGTTGCACCTCGCGCACCGCTTTGCCGAAGCGCAGCACCACGCCAACCTCCTCGGTGTCGACGCGGAAGAAGCCGGAGAACAACCAGATCGCGATCGCGGCCAGCACGATCAGGCCGAGGCCCTTGCCGCCGAGGCTGCCGCCCGGCAGCACGGTACGCAGCTTGTCCTGGCTGCGGCGCAGAAACTCTTCGAGATCGGGCGGCGTCGGACCGGACGGCGGCGTCCCCGAGCCCCAGGGACCCTTGCCTCCGCCTGTCCCCCACGGCCCGCCGCCCTGATTGCTCCACGGCATCGGCTGCCTCCTCGCTGTCTCGGCCCACCCGCTTCGAGTTGGTGGGGTTATACGGGAGGTATCATCACGTTACAACGCAGCTGAACTGCGTGCGGCGCGACAGCGCACGGGCTTGAATCCCGGTCAGTCGCCTCCATCCGTCGCGTCGGCCGCGACGCGCCGTTCATACGTAAGCGTCGTGAAGCTCGCGTCGTCGCCGGGCCCGGCGCGATGTTCGGTGCGTTCGGTTTCCCGCCAAGTGTCCGGATCGATGGCAGGAAACGTCGCGTCGCCGTCGGGTTGCAGGTGCACGCGGGTGATCAGCAACCGATCGGCAATGTCGATTGTTTGCGCATAGATGTCGGCTCCGCCAACCACAGCGATCATTGGTCGCGGCTGAGCACGATGTTGGTGCGGCCGGGAAGCGGTTTCGTGGTGAAAGATAGAAATGTCGCCCGCCCCGCGACGAGCGGCTTGCCCCAGGTCATGGCGCGAAAACGTCGCATGTCCGACTTGAGCCGCCACGGCAGGGCGCCGCTCCGGCCGATCACGCCGTTATCGGCAACCGCGGCCACGAGGACGATGTCGATGCACGATCCCGCACGCGGTCCGCTCACACCGCCACCTTGGCCTTGATGTGCGGGTGAGGGTCGTAGCCTTCGAGCAAGAAATCCTCATAACGGAAGGCGAAGAGATCGCTCACAGCTGTATCGAGCGTCATCCTCGGCAACGGCCGGGGTACGCGCGAGAGCTGCAGCCGCGCCTGCTCGAGGTGATTGAGGTAAAGATGTGCGTCGCCGAGCGTGTGCACGAACTCCCCGGGCTTCAGTCCGGTCACCTGCGCCACCATCAGCGTCAGCAACGCGTAGGAGGCGATATTGAACGGCACTCCGAGGAACACGTCGGCCGAGCGCTGGTAGAGCTGACAGGAGAGCCGACCTTTCGCGGCGTAAAACTGGAACAGGCAATGGCATGGTGGCAGCGCCATCTTGTCGACGTCGGCCGGATTCCACGCCGTGACGATGAGGCGCCGCGAATCCGGATTGCGGCGGATGACGGAAACCACGTTTGCGATCTGGTCGATCACCCCGCCATCGGGCGTCGGCCAGGAGCGCCACTGCCGTCCGTAGACCGGCCCTAGTTCGCCGCGCTCGTCCGCCCATTCATCCCAAATGGTGACGCCATGCTCGTTGAGATATTTGACGTTGGTGTCGCCGGCGAGGAACCACAGCAACTCGTGGATGATGGATTTGACGTGCAGCTTCTTGGTGGTGGTGAGGGGAAAGCCGTGCGCAAGATCGAAGCGCATCTGATGCCCGAACACCGACAGCGTACCGGTACCGGTGCGATCATGCTTCTGCGCGCCGTCGGCGAGCACTCGTTCCATCAAGTCGAGATATTGGCGCATGGCTCCGATCCTCAGGCGGCAAAAAGCCGAGTCGGAAGGTGGAGTCTACCGCCCTCCCGCCTGTGGGGGAAATGCGCAGAACGACTTGTGAATATCAGTTCGTGGGACCGGCTGCCTTGATGATCGGCGTCCAGCGCTCGATCTCTCTCTTGACCAGAGCCGCCAGCGCCTGCTGACCGCGCTCGGGCTTGCCCGGCAGCACACTCCCGAGTTCCAGCAATCGTTTGCGCGTCTGCTCGTCGTCGAGCGCCTCGTCGAGCGCGTCGGTGAGCTTGTCGAGGACGGGCTTGGGTGTCTCTTTCGGGGCGAACAGGGCATTCCAGGCCTGCGCCTGAAATTCTGGGAGCCCTGCTTCCTTGCTAATGGGCATGTTGGGCAGCGCCGGATTGCGCTCGGGCGTGCCCACGGCATAAGCCTTGATGTGGCCGACCCGCACCTGCTGCACCACGTTGACGATCTGGTCGCACATGTAGTCGACCTGTCCGGAGATCAGCGCCGTCAGCGCCGGCCCGGTCCCGTTGAAGGGGATCGATGTCGGCTTCACACCGAGGATCGAGTTGAGCAATAAGCAGGTGGTGAACGACACCGACCCGACCCCGGCATGGGCCATGTTCAGCTTGTCGACGTTGGCTTTCACATAGGTGACGAACTCCTTGAGGTCTTTGGGAGGAAAGTCTTTCCTCGCCAGAATCAAGACCGGCGTGCCCGCCACCAGCCCGATGGGCGCAAAATCCGCAACCGGCTTGTACGCAAGGTTCGGGTAGAGCGCGACCGAGGCGGCGTGGGTTCCCATATGGCCCATCTCTATCGTGTAGCCATCGGGATTGGCGCGCGCCGCCCGGGTCGAGGCGGTCGTGCCGTCGGCTCCCACCATATTCTCGATGATGATCGGCTGACCGAGCGTGCGTGTCATATGATCGCTGATGATGCGAGCAATCACGTCGGTCGGCCCGCCGGCGGCAAACGGCACGATCAACGTGATCGGGCGTCGGGGATAGTCGGTTTGCGCCGCAGCGATACCCGCGGCAAAGCCGAGCGCGGCGACGGCGGCAATGGACAGGACACGACCCATGGTCGTTTCCTCTTCTTTTCAACGCCTTTTTTAGTTAGTCGATCGACATGCAAATGCTACCACCGCACGGCGGACATGTGACGTCTCCGCGCGATGGCCAGTCGTCGCAGCCGGCCTGCCGCACCTCTTATTCGACGAAGACCTCGTCGCGGCGCCGGCGCATTTTCGGCAAACCAGCAAGGATCAGCAGAATGATGGCCGTGCTCAGCAGCACCGCTGAGATCGGACGCGTGAAGAACACCGTCACGTCGCCGCGGGCGATCAGCATGGCGCGGCGCAGATTTTCCTCCATCAGCGGGCCAAGCACGAAGCCGAGCAGCAAGGGCGCCGGCTCGAAGTCGTGCTTGACCAGCCAATATCCGATCACGCCGAACGTCGCCGCGATCGTCACGTCGAACGGAGAGTTGTTGATCGAATAGATGCCGATGCAGCAGAACACGATGATCGATGGAAAGAGCAGCCGATACGGCACGCGCAGCAGGCTGACCCAGATGCCGACCAGCGGCAGATTGATGACGACCAGCATCAGATTGCCGAGCCACATCGACGCGATCATGCCCCAGAACAGCTCCGGCTGCTTGGTCATGACCTGCGGCCCCGGCACGATGCCATGGATGGTCATGGCGCCGACCATCAGCGCCATCACCGCGTTCGGCGGAATGCCGAGCGTCAGCAGCGGGATGAACGAAGTTTGCGCCGCCGCGTTATTGGCGCTTTCCGGCGCAGCCACGCCTTCGATGGCGCCGCGACCGAAGCGCTCCGGATGCTTGGACAGCTTCTTCTCAAAAGTGTAGGCCGCGAACGACGCGATCACCGCCCCGCCCCCCGGGAGAATTCCCACCAACGAGCCGATGAGCGTGCCGCGGGCGATCGCGCCGGAGGAATCGATCAGGTCCTGGCGGCTCGGCATCAAGCCGCTGATTTTGGTCTTGAGGATTTCGCGGCTCTCGGCCGGGAGCTCGAGATTGCGGATGATCTCCGCGAACCCGAACACGCCCATGGCGATATTGGCGAAGCCGATACCGTCGGCGAGTTCCGGAATGTCGAAAGTCATGCGCCCGGCGCCGGTCTCGAGATCCGAGCCGACCATCGAGAGCAGCAGGCCGGTGAGCACCATGGCCACCGCTTTGAGCACTGAGCCCTTCGCCAGCACCACCGCAAAGATCAAGCCCAGCACCATCAGCGAGAAATACTCGGCCGGTCCGAACAACAGCGCGAGGCCGGTCAGCGGCGCGCCAAGGGCCGCCACCAGCACCGTGGCCACGCAACCGGCGAAGAAGGAGCCGATGGCGGCGATGGAGAGCGCGGGTCCGGCGCGGCCCTGCCGCGCCATTTGGTGGCCGTCGAGGCAGGTGATGACGGAAGTGGCCTCACCGGGGATGTTGACCAGCACCGAGGTGGTCGAGCCGCCGTACTGTGCACCGTAATAGATGCCCGCGAGCATGATCAGCGCGCCGACCGGCGGCAGGCCGAAGGTGATCGGCAGCAGCATCGCGATGGTAGCGACCGAGCCGACACCAGGCAGCACGCCGACCAAGGTGCCGACCAGCACGCCGAGCAGGCAGAACAGGATATTGAACGGATTGCCCGCGACTTGGAAACCCATCCACAGGTTCGCGAGAAGGTCAGACATGACTTAATGCCTCCCGCGTCAGAATCGCGGCCAGAGCTGGAAGGGCAGGTTAAGCAGGTAGACAAACAGGAAGACGCAGAACGCAGTCATTGCTGCCGCCATGATCAGGCTTTCGATCCAGCGCATTTCCGTCGATCCCAGAATCGAGATCATGAACGTCAGAAAGGTTGCTGGGACCAATCCGACCGGACGGATCATGTTGGCAAAGGCGAGAATGCCGATAATGACGAGCGCCGGACCGCGAATCTTGTATTTTTCAATCGGCGGCCCTTCGGCAAAGACGCCACCGATCGCAACCGCGGCGCCGAGTGCGGCAAGGACAAACGAGAAAAGTCGCGGCGCCGTACCGGGACCGAAGGCGAAACCGCGCTGCCCGGGCAGCTCGGCGGAAGCGATCAAGGCCAGCGTCGGCAACATCACGAGAGCGATGCCACCATAGAAATCCCGCGGAGCATGCACGGGCAGGAGGCCAATGGTTGCGGCGACTCCCACCAAGACGAGGGCAGCGGACATAAATCGCGGGATGACCGCATTCGGTACATAAAACGCCCAGGCGAGGAGCAAAGCGGCGAGCACCGTGGCGATCAGCCCGCCAATCAAATTGTGCGTATTGATTGAAAACCCCGGACGCGTCCCCCGTGGGGACGGCGATACGCCCTCTGACATGTTCCCTCCTGGACGCCCCGCACGGCGCGCCCCCCGACCTCCCATTCGGTGGGCACAACCGATGGGTAGCACATTCCAGTGGGCGACGGGAAGCAACCGGCCGGCAAATTTAGCTGGCAGCAGGTCGTTGAGCCCGAGCGGCGCGGCTGCGGCAAAAATCCACAGGGCAGTCAACCGCGTCGTGTCGGTCACCAGCCCGGTGGCCAGCGCGATGGCAACTGCCGCAAAATTATGCGCACTGGCCCGCCCTGACGCTCCTTAAAACGCGTTCCTGCCAGGCGCTGCATTCGGCCGCGGCAGAAGCAGCGCCGCCGATTGTAAGCAGACACCAGTGCCAAGCTGCCCGCGAGCTTCGGCAACGTGTCGTCGTTTACCGCCGCATCCATGCGATCGTGATGCCACACCATTACGGGCGAGGGCCACATAAATGGGCCATTTCCCTGGCCAGCATTGCGGCCGCCGCTCCCATGCTCTTTTTTCGCCCACCTTGTGCGCCTATATTGAGAAGTGCCGGCGCGAGTCGGCTATGGCAATAAACGGCCGTCGTAATAAACCCATCGGACCCGGGGGCAGTACCCGGCGCCTCCACCATCAGGGGATCAGTGGTCAGAAGTCGTTGATCAGACACGACCACTGATTACTGATCGCTGAGACGGGGGCGAAATAGGATCGACGAGGGCGTAAAGGGCGTGCTTTTGCCCGGCATGGTTCCACCGTTATCGGGCCGCATTCATAGTTGCCAACGACAACTATGCTCCGGTTGCCCAGGCCGCGTAACGCGGTTTGGAATACCGATCTGAAGTCCTGAGGTCTTAGCAGCTTCAGGCGGGGTTCGGAGGCACCTGGCAACAGAAGCCTCCACTTCCATATTATCCGCTACGACATCTTGGCCCAAGACGCCTTACGCGGCCTCGTGCGTAAAGTGCTCATGGACACTGCCAAGAATGGTCTGCCCGGAGAGCATCACTTCTACATTTCCTTCGACACGCGCGCCGATGGTGTGCGTCTGTCGCCGCGCATGCGCGCGCAGTATCCCGAGGAGATGACCGTTGTCCTGCAGCACCAGTTCTGGGATCTGGAAGTGACCGAGAGTGGCTTCGAGGTCGGCGTCTCCTTTGGCGGCATCCCGGAACGAGTAGCGGTCCCGTTTGCCGCGGTTAAAGGCTTCTTCGATCCTTCGGTGCAGTTCGGCTTGCAGTTCGAGGAGGTGGTGGACGGTGGCCTCGAAGAATCCGGTCAAGCCGGACAGAATGCCGCTGCAGGGAGCACGCGCGACGCAACGCGGTCAGAGAAGCACACCGCGATCGCGCCGGCGGTGCCCGTCGCCGCCAATCCTGAGCCGGCGAAGACGACAACGGACGCCCAAGATGACAAGCCGGCCGGCGGCGAGGTCGTGCGGCTCGACCGTTTTCGCAAAAAATAAAGTTCGCAAAAAATAGAGGGCGAGTGCGCGGCAGGAATGATCGGCGTGCTGGCTTCGCGCGCGCGGCGGCACGGCCTCCAGGCACCAAACGTGCGCGACGCTGCAGACGCGTTGGCGGTAAACCTTTTGTGAGGGGTGCGATCGTTTATCAACGCGGATATGCAAGCCCGCATTTTCGTCCCCCCGCATGTTGGTGCAAAATCTTTCCGGGAAAATCTTCCCGACGTCAGCCGCATCCGAAGATCGATATGGGCGAGAAATCCTACGCATTTCAAATAGATAGGTTCGTAAGAGAAGGACATATTCGGCGGTTGCCCGCAATACTGACCCAACACTACCGATCCTGATTCCTGAGGCCGAAAGTTCGATTTGAAAGCTGCAATACCCTGATTGTTTACTTGGCTGCGTCTTCGGGCGGGAACTCACACCGGGACCCGCCGCCACGCTATGGGCGCATTTGGCTCCGAAGCCACGTGCAGGAACCAACCCCAGGAGCGGCTCATCGGGTGCGGGATGGGCGATATCGTTAACCTGCGCAGAGCGCGCAAACGGGCCGAGCGGCAGCTGGCTGAACAAACGGCATCTGCCAATCGACTGCGGTACGGACGCAGCAAAGCCCAGCGCGACCTCGAAGCCAAACGCGATGTCAAAGCCCACCGCGACCTCGACCGCCACAGGATCGAAACGGGAGACGAGCGATGAAATCTCCGGTCGTCAAACGCTCCATCGTCATTGCCGGCCATAAGACCAGCGTCAGCCTCGAGGACGCGTTCTGGAAGGGGCTCAAGGAAATCGCCAGCGCGCGCGACATGACCTTGTCCGAACTGGTCGCTGCGATCGACTCGGAGCGGCAACACGGCAACTTGTCGTCGGCCATTCGCCTGTTCGTGCTCGACTTCTATCGTAACCAGCTTTCCGACCATAACGCGGCGCGCGAGGGACCGCGGGACGTGATCGAGGCGCGCGCCGCCTCGAGCGCGTAGCGGCTTGCGGCGCCGCTTCTGCGGCGCGCTAGAGCGCGATGATTTTTGGTTGGATCGTTTGCCCCCTCTGTCGTCATCGCCCGCGAAAGCGGGCGATCCAGTAACCATAAGACTCTCAGTGATGACTGGATGCTCCGCTTTCGCGGGGCATGACAGGGGAGGAGCGAGCAACTCTATCTAAAGTCACCACGCGCTAATATCCGAACAATATCTCCGACAGAGAGCGCGGCCGCGCAGGCGCGGCCGGCGGCTTCTGCGCTTGGGTCGGCGCGGGCGGCGGGGTTGCCGGCTGCGCGCGCGGCGCACGCGGCATCGGGGCCGGGCGGATGTCGACCGGCGGCGGCAGCGGCTGAACCCCTTCAGCCGCGGGGGCGGGCGGTTTCGGCTTGGCAGGGCTCGGCACCTTCGGCGCAGCCGGATCGGCATTGGTCTTGACCGCGGCGGGTTGCGTCGACAAGGCGGGCGCACGCCCTTCGAGTACGTCCAGCTTTTTCGACTGCTGCTCGACCGCGCGCAGCGCGAGCCAACTCGCGAGCGCAGCGACATCGACGGTGCGCTTGGGCGTCTCGATCGGTCCCTTCAGCACGATCCCAATTTCCGGCCGCGTATCCGCGGGAGCACCCGAGCCGCCGGCTCCGAACAAGGTGAGCCGTGCGTCGAGGGCGCCGTCCGACAAATTAACGCTTCCGCCCGCGGCGAGATCGGCGCGTTGCGCGCGCACCGTCGGGTTGCTCAGCCGCGCCTGGCCATCACTGATCGTGATCGCGCCCTCGGCGAGCGCGACGCCAAGGCCGCCGCGCGTGAGCGCGGCATCCACGCGGTCTCTTATCCTGGTCGCGTCGATGGGCAAGCCCTGATCGACCGAACGAATCACCGCATCGAATGCCGTAGGATCAAGCCGCATCACCCGGCCGTTTTCGAGCGTGAAGCTGCCGCTGCCGACCAGCGAGCCGACAAGCGCAACCGGACTCATTCCCGTCCCCTCGGCGGTCGCCTCGAGGGTCAGCCGACCCGAGAGCGATCCTTCGGGCAGCAGTTCGCCGGCATTGGCGCCGACGAGGCGCAGCTGCGTGCGCGCGGTGAGCCCATCGGCGCGGCGCACAAACGTCAGGTCTGCGGCCGCCTGGCCGCCGGCAAGGCGGCCTTCCATTCCCTGCAACGCCAATTCGGAGTCTCCGAAGCGGAGCACGCCGCGGACATCCTGCGCGGCAAGCTTGGGCGTGAGCGCGAGGCGCGCCGCTTTGACCGCGATTTGACCGCTAAGACCCGGTAACGCCTGTTCGAACGGTTCGGCCGGCCAAGGCCCCGATGCATTTGTGCTGGCGCCCGTCCCGGCGCTCGCGGGGCCTTGCGCCGGCATCCCGATTGCGACGGCGATGGCGGCCGGCAGATCGAGCGCGCCCAGTTCGAGGTCCCCGTCGATCGCGATCGGCTGCTGCTGCAGCCCAAGCCCGAGCCGCCCGCGGACGCTTGCTCCCGCCACTGTGCCCGCAAGCTCGCTGATCTGCACAGTCGCCTGGCTCAGAGCGACCCGCGCCGTCACCGATGCCGGCAGCGGCTCGGCCGGGCGGCCGCCCGGCCGGGGCGAGCGAACCGCCGCGTTGGTGATCTTGAGATTGAGGTCGGCGCTCGCTCGCGCACGATCCGCCACGCGAACGGAGCCGTTGCTCGCGACGTTGAGCGCGCCGGCCGCGAGTTGAGCATCAATGGCAAGCTCGCCGTCGAGTGCGCCTTTCACCGCCAATGTCAGGCGCGCCGGCCGCTTGTCGACCACGAGGAAACGGTCGAGGCCGATACATTCGATCAGCGCGGCCGCGTCATCCGCATCCAATCTCCCGCTGAGGTTCACCTTGGCGGCCGCGAGCGCGGCGAGATCGTCGAGCTTGATCGGGTCGCTCGCGCTGGCTGCGTCGCCTTGCAGCGCAACGCGGAACGCGCCGGCGCGGCCGTCGATCTTGATCTTCGCGGCCGCGCTGCCCGCCGCGGCCGGATCGAGGCTCACGGCCGCGCGCAATGTGAGCGGCGTCAAACGTGCCGCCGAGCGGCGCAGCTGGCCGCCCGCTTCGGGCGCAATTTTTTCCACCAGCGCCACGATGCCGTCCAACGCCCGCGCGTCGACGTCGAGCGTCACCGCGCCGTGCGGCGACTGGGCTTTGGCATCGATGCGGCCTTTGGCCGCCAGTGTCGCTCCGCCGAAGTCTGCAATCGCGAGCCGTGCGATCTCGAAGCCGTTCGCATCGCTGCGCATCTCGATCTCGGCCTGCTTCGCCTCGATGCCGGCGACGAGCGCGCGCGCAATCTTGAGCGAAAGCGCGCCCTCGCGCGGCCAATCGAACGTCGTCTCGCCGAGCACCGCCTTGGCAACGGCGTGGACGCGGTCGAAATCGATTTCAGGCGCGCTCAGCACGGCCTCGAGGCGCGCCGGCCGCTCGTCATGCGCCCAGCTGTAACTCAAGCGTCCGGCAATCGTCATGCGGTCGAGGTCGAGCTTGAAGCGATCGATGGTGATCGCATCGCTGCCGACGGTAAGATCGCCGCCGAGGCGCAGCGAACCGGCCGATACAAGCTGCTCGTCGCTGCGTTCGGTCAACCAGGCGACGAGCGCGCGTGGGTCATTGGCCTCGAGCCGCGTCGATCCCACGAACTGCGCGCCGGTCGACGTCGCGCCGAGCCGGCCGCTCAAGCGCAACTGGGTCATGCCCGGCGCGCGCAATTCCAGGCCCCTAATCTCCACCCCGTCACCATCGGCCTTCACATCGGCCGCGAAGCGCACCAGCGCTGCACCGCCGAGCGTGACGCCCTCGGCGCTGAGGCTCAGCGCCGCAGGAATCGGCAGCCGGGACGCCGCAAGGAAGGACTCGGCCAACGTCTTGACGGCGGCGAGCGGGTGCCGACGCGCCGATTCGGGCAGCGCCAGCACGCGGTCGAGGTCGATGTGCGGTGACGACAGCGCGCCCTTGAACTCCGGCTGCCGCCCGAACGTGAGATCGGCGCTGCCCCTGAGCTTCACCGCCCGGTCGTCCGGCCCGTATTGGAACTCGATCTGCTCCAACACCGCCGCAGCGCTGTCTCCTCTAATGCGGCTGGTGACCCGCCACGGCTCGATGATGAGCGAGCCGGCGCCTGCGGGCGCACGGCCGACTGCGCGTGCGAGCTGAAGGCTGCCTTCGAAGCGCGGCACCCCACGCTGCACCCAGATCGAGACGTCCGCTTCGGCGGCGAGCGGCTGCTCGGTCGCATCGACCGTCAATCGCACCTTGGCGCCGCCGTCCTCGGCGATCCGGCCGACGGCAATGCGATAAGGATAACGCTGGCCGGCGACGACGAATGACCCCTCCCCTTTGACAGGCCCGGCCAGTGAGCGCAGCTCGCCCGTGAAGTCGAGCTGGTCGAGCATGAGCCGCGCGTCGCTCGCGGCATCAGCGAGGCTCGCGCGGCCATCCTGGATGTGCAGCCGCGCGATCGATACCCCGTCCAGGTCGAAGCCGAGCTTGGGAACCGGCCAAGCGAGGCGTCCGGTACCGTCGAGCCCGGCGGCAAATTCGGGGCCTTCAAGCCGGGCCTCCGCGATGCGCCATTCGCCGCGCGCCAGCGCACCCAGCGCGAATTCGATCCGCAAAAGCCGCGCCCGCACCTTGCTGCCCTCGTCCGGGCGGCCGAATTCGACGCCTTGCAATACCACGGTCGGAATGGGCAGGAGGCGGGCGTCGATCGCGCCGGTGACCCGGAAGTCGAGGCCCGTCAGGCGGCTGGCTCTAGCCTCGAACTCGCCGCGATAGCTGTTCCAATCGATAAAAAGCGGGCCGACCAGCGCCGTTACCAGCGCCAGGATGATGGCAATCGCAACACCGAGCAGCGTCGTCTGCACGCCGTCTCCACCCCGGGTTTTCGACCCTCGCACCGGGCGGTGTGCGCGGGCCGGGGAAAAAAGCCCGATCACCAATGAGTTGAGCACGATTCATGTTGCCGGACCGTGACGCGGCGCCCGCGACCCGTCCTTGCTCCGCTACGCCCCGAGCGGGGTGGCAATATCCGGCGCCTTGACGGCAAATCTATGTCGGCTGCCAATAGCTTAGGGCGAAATCCGAGGAATTGCGCCGGATCGGCGGCGCCCGAGCGCCAAGGAGCCCTCAATCGATCGCCACGATCTTTCCGGGATTCATGATGTCCTGGGGGTCGAGCGCCCGCTTGATTGCTGCCATGGACGCGAGCGCAGCGCCTCCCAGTTCGCCCGCGAGATATTTCATCTTGCCCTGTCCGACACCGTGCTCGCCGGTGCAGGTGCCGTCCATGGCGAGCGCGCGCTCGACCAGCCGCTCGCATAGCGTCTTCGCAGCCTTGACCTCCGCCTCATCGGCCATGTCGACCAGCAAGGTGAGATGGAAATTTCCGTCCCCCACATGCCCGAGGATCGGTGCGACGAGGCCAAGCTCGGCGATCTCGCGCTGGGTTGCGGTGACGCATTCCGCCACGCGCGAGATCGGGACGCAGACGTCGGTGGCCAGCGCCTGCGCGCCGGGGCGCAACGCGCGCCCCGCCCAATACGCGTCGTGGCGCGCCTGCCACAGGCGCGAGCGATCCTCGGGTTTGGTCGCCCATTCGAACGGCCCGCCGCCGAGGTCGCGCGCGATCTCGCCGAAGCGTTCGGCCTGCTCGGCGACGCCGGCCGGCGAGCCATGGAATTCGACGAACAGCATCGGCACTTCCGGCAGCGCGAGCTTGGAATAGAGATTGGTCGCTTTCACCTGCAGCTCGTCGAGCAGCTCGATGCGCGCGACCGGGACGCCGAACTGGATGGTGGCGATCGTGGCATTGCACGCCGCCTCGACCGACGGGAACGGACACACGCCGGCCGAGATCGCCTCGGGAATGCCGGAGAGCTTGAGCGTGAGCTCGGTGATGACCCCGAGCGTGCCTTCGGCACCGACCATCAGGCGGGTGAGGTCGTAGCCGGCCGACGACTTCTTGGCGCGGCGGCCGGTGGTCATCAGGTCGCCGTTCGCCAGCACGACTTTAAGTGCGAGCACGTTGTCCTTCATGGTGCCGTAACGCACGGCGTTGGTGCCGGAACACCGCGTCGCCGCCATGCCGCCGAGCGAGGCGTCCGCGCCGGGATCGAGCGGAAAGAACAGGCCTTGGTCGCGCAGATGCTCGTTGAGTTGCTTGCGCGTGATCCCCGGCTCGATCACGCAATCGAGATCTTGCGCATTCACCGCCAGCACGCGGTTCATGTCGCGAAAGTCGATCGAGACGCCGCCGTAGGGCGCATTGATATGGCCTTCGAGCGAGGTGCCGGTGCCGAAAGGAATGACCGGTACGCGCCGCTCGGCGCAGATGCGTACGATGTCCTGCACCTCCTCAGTCGCCTGCGGGAAAACCACGGCGTCGGGCGGCTGGTTGGCGATCCAGGTCGTGGTGTTGGCGTGCTGCTCGCGCACGGCCTGCGACGTGACCAGCCGGTTGCCGAATTTCGCGGCGAGCGCGGCGACAACCGCCCGAACCGCGCCGGAATCGCGGCGCGTGATCCGATCGGGCTCTTGTTGCGCCAGTGCCATTGCCAACTCGCGTGACGCTCGCATGTTAACGCAACGGCGCCGGCAAAGCACTCGCCGGCGCCGCGGTTGCATGGAACCCGTGCAATGTCGGCTCGGCTCCGCGAAAGCGGGACCCAGATCGTGAATCGCGATAAGCGGCTCCGGATGCCCAACATAAGCGCGTTCACGCGCGTCTTCGACGCGCTATGCGCGGGAATGAGCAGAAAAGGTGCGTCGACGAGCTCGATTTGCTCTAAGCCGCTACGCCGTCGCGACCAGATCGGCGAGTTTCTTGCGCGCATAGAACATGCGCGTCTTCACCGTGGCTTCGCCGATGCCAACAATATCGGCAACCTCCTTGACGGACTTGCCGTGGTAATAGACGAGATCGATGACCTCGCCATGTTCCGGCGATAGGCGCGCCAACGAGTCCTTCAGCACTTCGCTGCGGCTCCTCTTCTGCAGCGCAGCCTCCGGATTGTCCGCAGGATCGGCGATACTGGATGCAATCCGCGCGTCCAATTCCGCATCGGCGCGGGCGCGCCGGGCCGACAACGCTTTGTAGCGGGCGATCGCGAGCAGCCAAGTCGAAACTGACGCGTCGCCCCGGAATGATCCGGCCTGACGCCATACATCGAGAAACACGTCGCTTAAGAGATCCTCCGCGAGCGTCTCGTCGCGCACGATGCGCAGCAGCCAGCGGTACAATGGTATGCGATGGCGTGCGAACAACGTTCGCATCGCGAGTTGATCGCCGGCGGCAATCCGCCGGATCAACACGTCATCCGATGCAGTATCTGCCAAGGAACTATGGCATGCCGCCGCCCGCCCAGCCGCAGCGGCGGATTTCCCATGCGTAAGGGCAATTGTCATGGGTGATCCCCTTTTATCACGTCCCACCCAGGCAACTCGGTGGTAGAAAAAAGGTTGCATCCCGCATTTCCCGATCAAGCAACTGTGAGCTTGACCGTGTTTTTGCCGCAACAGTTAAGACGGCGCATGCGCTGCATGCCGGCAGGCCCTCAGTCCGGCTGAGATTGCGAACGGCGCCGCAGCACGTTGCCCACCAGCGACGTGACGCTGGGAACTTCGTTGTCCCGGAACGGGATCGGACGGCACAGGTCCATCACGATGATGCCGAGACGCGCCATGCGATAAGCGGCGTAGAGGGCGTCGGCCGCGCTGGTCGCCAACCGCTCGGTCAAGGCGCCGCCGAGATGCTGGACGAGCGAGGAACTCGCGATGTCGACGGCTCCTAGTTTCCCGGCCTCGATCACGAGCCGCCGCAGCAGGTGGATGGTGGTGGCGGCGGTCGGCCGGTGTCCATACGCGGCGGCGATGGAACGCACCATGCGTATGCCGCAGGCAAGAAAGAAGATCGCGTCGGTCAGTCCAGTTGGACTGATCGCGGTGATGCCGAAGGCGCGCAGCACGGCGGTGCGCACATGCGCCTCGGCGCGGCGATCGAGCGGCTGCATGACGGTGCGCGAGAGGATCTCGATCTGCTGCGCGGTCGCGTGGTGAAGCTTGACCTGCCGCTGGAAGGATTCGATTGCCGCGTCGATCTCGCGCTCGCGTGGAACGACGGAGAGCACGTCCGCAATGGCTTTTCGGCCTTCGATCGCCAGCACCTGCCCGTCCGCAAGCCGGCGGTGAATCGCCTCGACATTCTTGAGCCGCACTAGGCTTGTGAGCTCGCGCGCGACCACTGCGCCGCCACCCGCCACACCCGCCGCCACCGCCGTCGCCGCGAGGACGCCCAAGGCCGCGCTGCGCTCGAATGCGGCAACGATCCAGCCGGCGGCATCCACCACCAGCCAGCCGGCGAACAGCATCGCCACGCCGGCGAGTCCGAAGCTCATGACACGGTCGCGTCGGCGCGGCTGGTCACGGGCGTCACGGACGACAACGGGCGCCGGCTCGCTTGGCGTGACGCGCTCGGTGCGCTCCGTCGGAATGATCTGCGGCGCCGACGAAGACCGCGGCGCACCCTCGTCCGCCGCGTCGACCTCGATCACGCGGACGCTCAGCGAAGGACTGTTGGCGGTTTGATCGCTCATCGCAGCTTATCTCCGAGCAAAAATTCGAGCGCTAGGTCGAGATTGATGTGCGCAATTCCCTCTACCGGCGAGGGGTCGATGGCGGGCGGTTCGAACACCGGCACGTTGAGGAACGGCGAACCCCAAGCGTCGGCGCGCGGCGGACGGATCGGAACGTTGCCGACGAAGAATTTCGACTGCTTGTTGCTGCCGATCGGCCGGCCGACCACCACCTGCACGCGCTGGCCCTCGATCTCCTGGCTCTCTTCCCCCGTGGAGATCACCGACGCAAGCGCCGTCACGTCCAATTGCGCGTTACTGCTTCTCACCTCGAGCGCGGGAAACGCTGCCATGTTGCGCAACAACGCGGCAAGGTGGTCGCGCTGGATATCCGGAACATGATCCGCCTTGGTGGCGGCGAACAGCACCTTGTCGATGTGCGGGCCGAGCAGCAGCCTCGAGAGGATGCCGCCGTGTCCGTAGCGGAAGCTCTCCAGAATGGCGTCGAGCGCCAGCCGCGTATCGTCGAAGGCATCGCGGCCGGCCAACAGCGCGCGCAGCACGTCGACGAGCACGATCTGGCGCGAGTAGTGCCGGAAGTGATCCTGATAAAAGCGCTCCACCACCTCCCGCTTGTACGCCTCGAAGCGCTCGGCCATCAGCGCGCCGAGCGTGTGCGGCGCGAACACGTCCACGCCCTCGATGACGTCGAGCGGCGCAAACCACAGATACGGCACTGGGCCGAGCGCGCCCGGACACAAGAACCGGCCGGGCTGAAGAAAGCTCAGGCCGTGCCGGTCCCGCGCGTCGAGGAGGTAGGCGCAATAGCCATCATGCAAGCGTTTTGCGACCTCCTCGCTCGCAGCGTCGTTGGGCCGGTGCTGGGCGAGAAGATCGAGAAAGTCGCGCGCGATTTCGGCGCGCAGGCCCTTGCGCAGCAGCCGCAGCGTCGCGCGCGACCAGTCGGCATAGCTCTGCGCGGCCAGCGGGAGATCGAGCAGCCACTCGCCGGGATAATCGACGATCCGGATCGTGAGGACCGCGGGGCGTCCGGTGATCTCGCTCACAAGCTTGCCCAGCGTGCCGGCCGGGGCAAAGCGGATCTCGATGCCGATCTCGCTGATGCCTTCGGTGCGCGCCGGCCAGTCCGGGATCGCCATTTTCTCGATGTTGTCGAGGTAGGGAAATCGCGTCAGCCGGTTCGCTTTGCCGCCGTCGATCGTGGCCGCGATCATACGGCGCTCGCCGACGACGCCCAGCAGCGGCATGCGGTTGGGGTTGTGTGCGCAGCTCAACAGATTGTGGATCAGGCTGGTCACGAAAACGGTTTTGCCGGATCGGCTCAAACCGGTCACCGCGAGCCAGACCGTCGCGCCGCCGGCAAGCTCGCCGAGGCTGCCGGATACCCGCTCGGACGCCTGGGCGAAGATCGGCGGCAGCCAGCTCCAGTTCACCATCGACGCCATTTTCAAACCTGATTGCTTCTACCCGTCGTCCCCGCGAGGGCGGACCCAAGATCACCGGCCTCTGGAATATGGGTTCCCGCCTCCGCGGGAACGACATCGGGAGTGGGCCCTAAAGCGGAGTTTCGCAAGTAGGCTCAAATGGTAGACGGCGCGGCGCCGCACGGCGTAAGGTCGGCTCATGCTTGACCGCTGCGGGCTAGCCTTACGTAATGATTGCGCGGACTTACGCTGGCAAACCGCCACTCACATCGTCTTTGGGCCGTAACGGATATTCCACGCGCTGGCAAACCGCTGCCTCGCATTTCGCATCACCGCGGCGATCAGCGCGATCTTGTTCGGCGGCCAATCGGTCTGGGCCGCGTAGGCGGTCCACAAAATCGGCACGGCAATCAGCAAGCCGGTCAGCTAGGGCCTATCTCGCGCGCTTACCCAGAGATGGCAGGCCGCCCGAAAGTGCTCGGATGCTTTTCGAGGCTGGGAACTTTCGTTGCTTTTTGTGCTTTGTTTTCCGCTTACGCTTAGGTGCCGGCCTTGGTACAGCGTAAATCCAGCTAGTCATAACAACCCCTCCCAATGCTACCCACGGTTCTGTTCCGCAATGATAGCCGCGCGAACCGCCGCTTATCGCTCCCCTCTATCGGTGATGCCCAGGCATAGGCCCTGGAGGCTGTGGGATGGCCATTGAGTGCGAAAACGTGGACGATGCCTGTCGGATCAAGGCTACGGAAACGTTGAGCGCCTGAGACCGTCATTGCCTTGTCGAACTCCGAGATCGCGCCGAGCAATGAACTCGCCGCTCATCCTCTGCCGCAAGAAAGCATCACGGCATAAGCGGTCGATACTCAAGCCATAGCCATAGGGGCCAAGGAATTGAGACGAATGCTTGGGTCACCGCGAACGGCCCAAAGCTGAACAACGAGAGTTTCGGCCAAGCAAAATAGAACGTTGAAAGCAAATAATACCAATAGCCCACCATATAGATGACCGCGATTGCTTCGCCGATACGCTTTAAAATCATATTACCTCGCGAGGGCCGCCTCAGTTGGCGGCTCCCCTTTCGGCCCATCAGGCGGTCGGCCTAAATTGACGTGATCGCGCTTCAGGGCTGCCGAAACGTTTGTTCCGAAAATAGCGACTGAGTGTACCGAGAATAATCCTTAGGTAGTGGGCTCCTTTGATTAAGGCGCCTATCGTCGCTTGCCTAGCGACGGCAAGCCGCCATTGCTGGCGTCATCCGCAGCGTAATTATACGAATGCGCAGGCGCCGGCCGAGCAACTCAATCGAGACATTTTGAGGGGCCTTGCTTCTCTGCCGTTACATATTGAAGTATCATCTACTCCAAACAGATTGCGAACAGGGTTGCCAGCCATGAGGCGTTACCCGATCGCGGTTGGCATCATTTGCGCTCTCCCAGTCGTTGCGTTCGGCATAACCTTTGCGCTTCTTAAATTCTTTGGAGTTTCGGACGCTCATACTGTAGCAGGGCAAGTTGCGGGATTGGGGGCATTGCCGGCTTCGGCACTCCCTCTACTGAAAGAATATCTAGAGCGCGAGGAGGGCAGAACGAATTTAGCTGCAGGAAAACAGAAGCCCATCTACGACTTCCGCGCGTTTCAGATCGCGTGGCCACGAATGGTCGTGTACGGCTTCATTGTCCTCGTGGGCTTAGCGCAGGCGACCTCTGGGGTCACTGGAATATTGCTCGCACACATGGAACTTCCCTTCTCCAATGCAGTGCTGATTACATCGGGCATAATCGCGTATGTGGCGGCGTATTTTATCGGCCGATGGGTCGGGACACGATGTTCGCGGCGAGGCGTCGTCGCGATATTGCTGATAGCCCTTCTTTATGCCGCCTTCCAGATCGCAACGGATCTGCTAATCCTGCCGGAAGAGGTTTATACGGAACTTTTTAGAATTGAACGACTGACGTTCGGGCACATTCTGCTTCGGTTTCTCGTGGTCACGGTCATTATTTCCGCGCTTGCGCTCATCGGCTATTGGCGCGGCCAGAAGCACAGATTATCGAAATATCTGAACTATTTGCTCGGGGTTCTGCCGGCACAAACTCGCGATACCGTGGTTGAGCTGGCGTTCGACGAAGCTCAGAAAGTTGCATCTGCAGCGGAGCGCCAAGGGGCGGACGTAACTGCGACAAGCCGCGCCTGATGCGGTCCCGTCAACGCGCTCGCGGCCACGAATATCGGTTAAGCACATCATAGTCGTCATCGTTCCATTCGCCAGATGGACGGCTTGCCGAGGCGCGTTTGAGGATGAGAGTCGGACTCATTCGTCGTCGAGGCTCTCGTCGCGATGAAAGCCCACCGGCAGCCGCGGCGGGTTGTCAGGATTCGAAACATTGCAGGACGGACATGGCATGCCGGCCCCGCCGCACCCGCAAGCATGCTCGCCATCCCAGGGGCGATCATCATGCCGCTCGCAAACCCAATAGGTATCCCGACAACGGGCGCATTTCATTCGGGGCTTCATGTCAGGACAAGCTTGGCGTCGTAAAAGAGGGCCAGTTCGATCTGCCTGCTGAGGGCGGCCACATCGGCCTCCGCAAACAGCAGCAATTCGGCCGCCCGTTGCCATTGGGAGCGGTGCTCCCGATCCTCGGATAGCGCCAGCATATACGTCCGGGCGTCTAAGACGGTGCGCAGCGTGCCGCCGTCCTTAGTCCGATCCACGAAACGCTGGCAACGATCATCGCCGAAACGCCCGCGAGCAATCTGACCTTTCTAATCACGGACCAGGGCAAGCCGTACAGCGCGGCCGGCTTTGGAAACTGGTTTCGGGATCAATGCAGGGCTGCCGGCCTGCACGGGTGCAGCTCCCACGGGCTGCGCAAAGCCGCCGCCCGCCGGCTGGCTGAGGCGGGGGCTGTGGTGTGCATGAGATTTCAGCCATCACAGGCCACGCCAGCCTGCGTGAGGTCGCGCGCTATACCGAGGCCGCCGATCGACGTAAGCTCGCGGTCTCGGCAATGGCCAAGGTCAAAAGCCGAACATCAGGTGGCTAACCTTTCCGAAGGTTTGCCAAAAAGGCCGAAAAGGCTTGCGAAATCAAAGGGGCAATTCGGTCGTGCTTGACCGCTGCGATCTCGAACCTGTTTTCTTTGCTCCGTTCGTGTCCTCGCTGATGCGGGTCGAACCCGGCTGGATCGACTACAACGGCCATCTCAACATGGCCTATTACAACGTGCTGTTCGACCGCGCGGTGGACGAGACCTTCGAACTCATCGGCTGCGGCCTCGATTACGTCAAGACGCGCAAGCATTCCTGCTTCACCGCCGAAGTGCATGTCCGCTATTTGCGCGAGCTCCACGCCGGCGACCCGGTGCGGGTGACGTTTCAGCTGCTCGACTACGACGCCAAACGCATGCACTACTTCGAGCAGCTCTTCCACGCCAGCGAAGGCTGGGTTTCGGCGACCTCGGAGAACATGTCGCTGCATGTCGACATGGCGGCCGGGAAGACCGCGTCCTTCCCAGACGACGTCGCGCGCGGGCTTGCCCGCATGAAGGCCTCGCACAGCAATCTGCCGCGCCCGGAAGCCGCCGGGCGGCGGATCGCGATGCCGGCAAAGAGCTGAGCGCCGGAAATCATCCAAGCCATGTCACCCGCGGGCTTGACCACGCAAGCCCGATTTATCCGGCTTGCGCACCTAAAATGCCGAAATCGGGTAAACCCGATTTCGGTGGTCCATCTTTTTTGCGAAAAAGGGATGGATTGACGGGTCAAGCCCGGCAATGACGGATGTGGGCCCTCCCCATTCGGCACGACGAGTGCCATCTTAGCTCACGATTCGCCGCGGCCATGCGGCGCGCCGGCATAAGCCGCCGGAACCCACCACGGAACGAGGAATGGCCGAACCGGGCAAAGTGCCGCGCGACGATCCACATGTGCCGCCGAGGCCGCAGCCGGGCGGAATCGCTGCGCGCGCGCGCGCCGCGGCCGGCGCGCCCTATCTCGCCGGCCTCAATCCGGAGCAGCGGCTGGCGGTGGAGACGCTGGAAGGTCCGCTGCTGGTGCTCGCCGGCGCCGGCACCGGCAAGACGCGCGTCCTGACGACCCGCGTCGCGCACATCCTCGCCACCGGACACGCGCGCCCGAGCGAAATCCTGGCGGTCACCTTCACCAACAAGGCCGCGCGCGAAATGAAACAGCGTGTCGGCTCCATGGTCGGGCAGATCGTCGAGGGCATGCCGTGGCTCGGCACATTCCATTCGATCGGCGTGAAGATTCTGCGCCGCCACGCTGAGTTGGTGGGACTCAAGCCGGATTTCACGATCCTCGATCAGGACGATCAGATCCGCCTGATGAAGCAACTTCTGGAAGCGGAGAACATCGACGAGAAACGATGGCCCGCGCGGGTGCTCGCGGGCCTCATCGACAGCTGGAAGAACCGCGGCCTCACTCCAGACCAAGTTCCCGCCGGGGAGTCTGCAAGCTTTGCTTCGGGCCGCGGCAAGAAGCTCTATGCCGCCTACCAGGAGCGGCTGAAGGTGCTCAACGCCGCCGACTTCGGCGACCTCTTGCTCGAATGTATCCGCCTGTTCCGCGAGCAAAGCGAGGTGCTGCGGCAGTACCAGGCTCGATTCAGATACATCCTGGTCGACGAATATCAGGACACCAACGTGGCGCAGTATCTCTGGCTGCGCCTGCTCGGACAAAGCACGGCCGCTCCGCGCGCTCCATCACCCTCTCCCCTTGTGGGAGAGGGTGATGAGCGAAGCGAGCCGGGTGAGGGGGCAACTGTCGCAGACCGTGCTGTGCAAGCGAACCCCTCACCCGCCTCGCCGCCGTCGCTAGGCTCCGGCGGCTCGGCACCCTCTCCCGCAAGGGGAGAGGGTGAACCGAGTTTGCGGCACGGCGATCGCCAACAGCCGGCACGGACACTCAAAAACATCTGCTGCGTAGGCGACGACGACCAGTCGATCTACGGCTGGCGCGGGGCCGAGGTCGACAACATCTTGCGCTTCGAGCACGATTTTCCCGGCGCCCGGATCATCCGCCTCGAGCGCAACTACCGCTCCACCGGCCACATCCTCGCCGCCGCCTCGCATCTCATCGCGCATAACCAGGGCAGGCTCGGCAAGACGCTGCGCACCGAGGACGCGCCGGGCGAGAAGGTCAAGGTCACGTCTTGCTGGGATTCCGAGGAGGAGGCGCGCGCCATCGGCGAGGAGATCGAGCAGCTCCAGCGCAACGACGGACACGGCAACCCGCATCCGCTTGACGAGATCGCCATCCTGGTGCGCGCCTCGTTCCAGATGCGCGAATTCGAGGATCGCTTCATCACGCTGGGCCTGCCCTATCGCGTGATCGGCGGCCCGCGCTTCTACGAGCGCCAGGAAATCCGCGACGCGCTGGCTTATCTGCGGGTCATCCACTCTCCGGCCGACGATCTCGCGTTCGAGCGCATCATCAACGTGCCCAGGCGCGGGCTCGGCGACGCAACCGTGCAGCTCCTCCACGACCACGCGCGGCGCCGGCGCGTGCCGCTCACCGCGGCGGCGCAGGCGGTGATCGAGACCGACGAGCTCAAGCCCAAGCCGCGCGCGGCGTTGCGCGATCTACTCGCCGCCTTCGAGCGCTGGCGCACGCAAAAAGATTCGCTTCCCCACATGCGGCTCGCGGAAATCGTGCTCGACGAATCCGGCTACACCGAGATGTGGCAGAAGGACCGCTCGGCGGACGCCGCCGGACGGCTCGAGAATTTGAAAGAGCTGATCCGCTCCATGGAGGAGTTCGAAAATCTCGCCGGCTTCCTCGAGCACATTTCGTTGGTGATGGACACCGAGAAGAGCGAAGGCGAGGCGGTGTCGATCATGACCTTGCATTCCGCCAAGGGGCTCGAATTCGACACCGTGTTTTTGCCGGGCTGGGAGGAAGGCCTATTTCCGCACCAGCGCACGCTCGACGACCAGGGCCGCGCCGGGCTCGAGGAGGAGCGGCGCCTGGCGCATGTGGGGATCACCCGCGCGCGCCGGCGCGTGCACATCTATTTCGCCGCCAACCGGCGCATGCACGGGCTGTGGTCCTCGAACATTCCCTCGCGCTTCCTCGACGAATTGCCCGAGGATCATGTGGAGGTGCGGGAATCGCGGGGCGGCTTTGCCGCCTATGGCAATACCGGCGCCTCGCGTTTCGACGAGATGACGCATTTCGGCTCGAGTTACGGCACGCCGGGCTGGCAGCGCGCGCAGGCACGCGGCAGGTTCAGCGACTTCGATGAGGGCGGCGCGGGCTATCGCGATGAAGCGATGAATGACGCCACAAGGTCGCCTCCCCCGCGTGCGGGGGAGGGACAGGGACGGGGCACGGGCGCAGGCCTACGCGGCAAGCCGCGGCGCCGCCTCCCCCTCACCATCGAAGGCGAGCTCGTCGCCAAGTCGACCGGCACCGTGTCCGAATTCGCGATCGGCGACCGGGTGTTTCATCAGAAATTCGGCAACGGCAACGTCACCGCGATCGACGGCAACAAGCTCACCATTCAGTTCGACAAGGCCGGCGAAAAGCGGGTGGTGGATAGTTTTGTGGAGCGGGTGTGAGCAGCGTGTGGCTCCGCCACATCCCTCACCTCCGCAGCTGAAACATCACCAGCGCGGCGAGCATGATGCCGCCGCCGAGCGCCTGCAGCGGCGTGAGCACCTGGGCGAGGAAGAGCGCGCTGCCGAGGGCCGTGAGCAAAGGCTCGAGATTCATGAACAGCGCGGTGCGGAACGGCCCGATGCGCACCGTCGAGGCGAACACGCCGAGGAGGCCGGTGGTCACGGCGACGCTGAGTACGACCAGGGCGAGCCAGCCGGATGTCGTCGCGGGCGGCTGCCAGTTCCCCGTCGCGAGCACGGCGACCAGGAACACAGCGGTCGAGGACAGGAGCGAGTACCAGGTGATGCGCAGCGGCTCGGCGCCGGAGAGCAGCGCGCGCGTGACGAGCAGGATCACCACGCGGCATAGCGCAGCGCCGAGCGCGGCGACGATGCCCACCGTCGCGAGCGTGGTCGGATGCGCGCCGATCATCAGCGCCAGCCCGAGAAAGGCGGCGACCGCCGCGGCGGCGCCGCGCCACGTGACGCGCTCGAGCCCGCTCGCCGCCGCCACCAATCCGGTGAGCAGCGGATAGACGAAATAGGTGAGGATCGCGATCGGCACCTCGACCACTTCGAAGGCCTTGAACAGCAAAAACACGTTGCCGGCGAACAGGACGCCGAGGCCGAGCGAGACCCATGTCGCGCGCGCGGTGAAGGCGCCGCGCGGCGGTACGAGCTTGAGCCAGGCGAACAGGAACGCGACGCCGAGCACGGCGCGCACGACCGACATGGTGAGCACGTCGGCCCCGTCGATGAGCACGACCTTGCTCAGCACGTCGGCGCAAGCGAACGAGGAGGCCCCGAGGACGGCCGGGCCGATCTGCGCCAGCCGGCTATCGGCCTCTCGGCTCATGGCACAGGCACATACGCTGCGAGCGTTGCAGTAAGATCGTCCGTCTGCCAGAGCCTTACGGCGCGGTGATAGCCATCGATTAGCACCCTGCCATCGCCGACTGTTGCCGGGTGATCATCGGCGTAGTGTGAGCCATTACTATTGGTCGCGAGCACATGGTCGGCAGGTAGCCGCTTCAATGGCTTTGCCTCGATCCAATCCTTGAACGTAGTCCTTCCGACTACATGTTCCGGTTCGAGCCACTGGTTGAAGTAAGGAATTATGTGCAGAGCCCCAACCTTCGCCCTGCTCAAACGCACAAGTTTGAAGGCTATGACGCCGGCAAAGAAACGGTTGAAGTACCCGCCCCGAACTTCATTGAAATTGAGGGCAAGTAGATTGCCCTCGTCCACCGTTAGCACTCCGAATGGGACTTTCTGACGTGACTTCGCCTTGAGTTCCGGAAGGCCCCGCCCCTGGCACAGGTGGCCGTGCCTAAGGGAGAGAAGTTCGGAATATGCCCATCGAGCGCGGACATAGTCCGAGGTGACCACTCTCCGCTCGTCAAACGGATTTAGCGCTCTACCCGGTAACCGCGCGCTCGCCCAGCCGGCGTCAGGTTCCAGCTCCCGCCTAACCCGTAACCCGTGCCGGGGTATGGATTGGGCTGGCAGAAACCATAGACGCCCGACACGCTCGCGCGGCATTGCTCGAACGAGGTGTAGCTGCAGTTAGTCCCGCTGTGGCCGGTGCCGTAATTCGCGCACCAACTGCCGTTGGCACCGGCACGCGCGGCGGTCGTGGACAGGGACACAACAACAAAGGTGATCAAAACGAGCGGGATCGTGCGCATGACTGCCTCCTCGGCCGCGTGCACTCCCCGACCCGAGCGCAACGTTAGCAGATTTCATCACGTACCAACACCGGACGAGAGGCTTTCATCCCGGTCCCGCTCCCTCCTCGCGGGCAAAACGCGGATCCAATCCTTCGCTCCTGGATTCCAGCTGGCGCGGAAATGCGCGGATGCTGGATGCTGGTTCGCCGGTTCGGAGAGCACTCCGCATCGGAGGGCTCACTTCTTCTCCAGCATCAGCGTGCCCTCCTTGCGGATCGCGGGCGTGAGCTTCTCCGCGATGACGGCGAGCAGCCACGGCAGCTGGACTTCGAGGCGCACGTGGTCGTCGGCGACGTCGATGAAGCCGACGGCACGCTGGCCGAGCGCACTGAGGTTGAAGGCGAGCCGATCGCCGCTCCAAGTTTCCTCATTAATGCTCAGGAACGCGGAATAGTGCGTCCGCGCCGCGGTGAGCCCGGACTTGATGCGGCGCGCCGCCTCCTCGCGGCCGAGGCGGTGCGGAATCGATACGATGAGCGGCTTGGACAATTGGAATCTCCATCAATGCGCAAGTCATATGGGGCACGCCGAGCCGTCGCGCCAGCGACATGAGGAAAGAGCCGCGGTCCCTTTCGCTCTTTCGGACGTGACTCAGCGCTCGTCGCCGCGACCGCGGTCCGGGTCGCGACCGCCCATGCTGCCCCGGCCCGTCGTGCTCGGCTCCTGATGGCCGGGCGCGTAGCCGGAGGCGCCGGGCTCGCCGGCTCGGCTGCCCTTCTGCTGCATCTGATGTCCGGGCGTGTAGCCGGAGGCGCCGGGCTGGCCTTGCACCGAGCCGCGGTCCTGCATCTTCTGGTCGGGTGTACTGTGCGGCATACGCTGGCCTGAGCTTTGGGCGTGGCCGAGCGCCGTCGTGCCGATCAAGACAGCGGTCGCCGCGGCGATCGATAGAATCTTGCTCATGGAGGCGGACTCCTTCCGTTATTTCTGCTGCGGGTCTGCGCCGCAACGAGTCCCTCCCCTCACCTGCAGCCAACGCTGCGGGCCCGTTCCCGTTCCGTCTGCTTGGGCGAGCCGCGACGAGGCTTATTGCGAGGCGACAGGGAGTGTGCACAATCCTTGCCCAGCGCGCACGCTGGCCTAGCCCCGCATAGGCCACGAGCGCGACAGAAAAATTGCACGAGGAGCGCACCCATGAGACTCAAAGCCAGGCTGTATTTGACTGTAGCCGCGATCGGCATCGCTTCGATTGTTTTGGCCGCGCCGGCGCAACTCCGCGCCCAGACCGCGGTGGCGCGCGAACGGACCGGAAGCGGGCGTCTGGGTGATTGCGGAGACGACAGAACTGCCGACCAAGTATGCCAAGAGCGTCGTCACGGACGATCAGGGCCGCTACGTCATTCCGGACCTGCCGACGGCAAACTACCAGGTCTGGGTGCGCGGCTATGGGCTGGTGGACTCGCCGAAGGTCCGCGCCAAGCCCGGCCAGCAGCTCAACCTCACGGCGGTGCCGGCGCCCAACGAACGGACGGCGGCGCAGTATTATCCGGCGATCTACTGGTACGCGATGATGAAAATTCCGCCGGAAAAGGATTTCGGCGGCTCGACCGAAATCCCGAAAAACATCACGCGCGAGACCTGGCGCCAGCGCATGGGTAACGTTGACTGCATCGGCTGCCATCAGCTCGGGCAGGAGGCGACGCGCACCATCCCGGCGCAGTTCGGCGAGTTCAAGACAGGTGCGGAAGCGTGGATGCGCCGCATCGCTTCCGGACAAACCGGCGAGTTCATGGTGAACCGCATTGCCGGACAGCTCGCCGGCGTGCCGTTCCAGTATTTCGGCGATTGGACCGACCGCGTTGCCAAGGGCGAATTGCCAAAGAGCAAGCCGCAGCGGCCGCAGGGCGTCGAGCGCAACGTCGTCGTTGACGTCGTGGGAATGGGGCACCGAGAAGCAATTTACCCACGACCTGATCTCCTCGGACCGCCGCTATCCAACCGTCAATGCCTACGGTCCGCTCTATGGGTCGGCCGAGTACTCGAGCGATGAGATACCGATCCTCGATCCGAAGACGCACGAGGTGACGTTCTTCAAGATGCCGGTCGCGGATCCGAACACACCCGAATCGTTCGGCCCCCCCTTCCATGCCTCGGCCGTCGCGAAGCCGACGCAGCCCTCGGCCTATTGGGGCGACGAGAAAATCTGGAGCCAGCGCGCCAACAACCACAATGGCATGTTCGACAAGAGCGGCCGGGTGTGGTTTGCCGCGGCCGTGCGCGGGATCGAGAATCCGGCCTTCTGCAAGAAGGGCTCGGACCATCCCTCGGCCAAGGTGTTCCCGCTCGACCGCTCGGGACGGCAGGTGTCGATGCTCGATCCCAAGACGATGAAGTATAGCTTCGTCGACACCTGCTTCGGCACGCATCATCCGCAGTTCGGCTACGACGCCGACAACACGCTGTGGCTCTCCGGCACCGGCCCGGTCGCCGGCTGGATCAACACCAACGTGTGGGACGAGACCGGCGACGCCGCCAAGGCTCAGGGCTGGGCGCCGTTCGTGCTCGACACCAACGGCAACGGCAAGGTCGACGAATGGGCCGAGCCAGACCAGTCGGCAGACGCCGGCAAGGACAAGCGGATCGCGGGCTCGGGTCCCTACGCCGTGATGCCGCACCCGACCGATGGCTCGGTCTGGTACACCCTCAACGTGTTCGCCGGCACGCCCGGATTCCTGCGCTTCGATCCCAAAACCAAGCTCAGCGAGTTCTACGCCATCCCGAAAGAAGGCATTGGGGTGCGCGGCGGCGACATCGACAAGAACGGCGTCCTTTGGGGGTCGGGCTCGAACGGCACGCTCATCAGTTTCGATCGGCGCAAATGCAAGGGTCCGCTCAACGGGCCCAATGCGACCGGCAATCACTGCCCCGAAGGGTTCGCGTATTACAAGTATCCGGGCCCACCCTTCGAGGGCTTCGAGAACGGGAGCGCGGAGGCGAGCTATTATACCTGGGTAGACCAGCACAACACGGTGGGGCTCGGCGAGAACGTCCCGATCTCGACCGCCAACCTCAATGACGGCTTCGCTGCGCTCAAGGACGGGCAGATGGTCATGTTGCGGATCCCGTACCCGCTCGGCTTCTTCGCCAAGGGCTTGGACGGCCGCATCGATGACCCGAACGCCGGCTGGAAGGGCCGCGGCCTCTGGAGCACCAACGGTGACCGCACGCCGTGGCTGAAGGAAGGCGGCAAGGGCAGCAAGCCGCGCGCCGTACAGATTCAGGTGCGGCCCGATCCGCTGGCGCACTGAGCGATCGCAAGCGAGCGGACCGCCCGGCGCTGCACCGTCAGCGCCGGGCGATTTCTTTGTAGGGTGGAATAGACTTCCCGCTTGCGCTGTTAGCGGCAAAGCACAAGCCCGTCTGTATCCAGGAGGATCGATCCATGACTGCAACCCGCCTCGCGCTCATCGCCCTCGCCTGCTCCGCCGCGTTGCCTGCCAGCGCGCAGCTCCTCCAACGCAAGGACCTGAGCTATCCGATCGCGCTGACGATCGCGCAAGCGGCGCTGGAGGACTGCAAGGCCCGCGGCTATGCTACTTCGGTGGTCGTGGTCGACCGCGGCGGCAATACCGTGGTCGCGCTGCGCGGCGATAATGCCGGCGCGCACACGATGGAGAACGCGCGCCGCAAGGCCTACACCGCCATGACCTTCAAGATGACCACGGACGCCTTCATCAAGGAGATGGCGACGCGGCCGGTGCGTCGCGAGCAGACGACGCTACCCAACGTGATCGCCATCAGCGGCGGGGTGCCGATCAAAGTGGGGAACGACGTGATCGGCGGGGTGGGCCTCTCCGGCTCGCCCGGCGTCGACGAGCCGTGCGTGATGGCGGGCCTGGACAAGGTGAAGGATCAGCTGCAATGAGCGGCGGAACGCGACGGCTTCATCCATGATGAAGCGCGAGACATTCGCGATCGCAAAGATCTATGTGCCGGCGAAGCGCCGCGCGACGCTCGATCCCAAGAAGGCGCAGGAGATCGCCGAGAGCATCTTGCAGATCGGTCAGCAGAGCCCAATCCTCGTGCGGCAGGACGGCGACCGCTTCGTGCTGGTGGAAGGGCTGCATCGCCTGGAGGCATGCAAACAGCTGGGCGAACAAACCATCCTCGGCTACCTGGTCCAGGCAAGGCGGCATTAGCTCATCGCCAAAGGGTAGGGTGGCTGTCGCTCGGCGCCTTAGCCTACCCAACCGCTACTTTGCGCCGAGCAGGCGCGTGATGATCGGCGTCCAGCGGTCGATCTCGCTCTGCATGAAGCCGGTGACCTCGGCCGGTCTCATGGCTCTGGTTTCGATCGCATCCTGCTCGATGTGACGCTTGAGCTGCGGCCGCTCCAATGAGTTGACCACCTCGCGGTTGGCGCTCTCCACGATCCCGGGAGCAAGGCCAGCCGGTCCCGAGAGCGAATACCACGTGGTGGCGACGAACTCGACATGACCGAGTTCGCGCAACGTCGGCACATCCGCACGGTAGACCAGCCGCTGCCCGGAGGTGGTGGCGAGAGCAATGAGCCTGCCGGCGCGGACGTGCTCGGCCACCGTCGTCCACGTGAGCATGCCCAGCTTGACGTGGCCGGCAACGAGATCGAGCACCGCCTGCCCGCCGCCCTTATAAGCGACGTGCACGAGCTTGATCTTTTCCTTGGCCGCGAGAAATTCCGCGATCCAATTGCCCATCGTGCCGAAGCCGGCCGAGACGTATTCGATACCGCCCGCGTCGCGCGCCAGCGCCAGAAAATCGCGATACGACGCCACGCCGAGCGAGGGATGCGCGACGAGCACATTGGGCGTGCCGCCGAAATAGGCGATGTGGGTGAAGTCGCGCACGGGATCGAAGCCGACGTTCTTGTTCATCGCCGGCCCAAGCACGTGCGTCGGGATGCCGGAGACCATCAGCGTGAGGCCGTCCGGCTCCGCCCGCGCAACCGCCTCGGTGCCGACGAGCCCGCCGCCGCCGACCCGGTTCTCGATGTAGAACTGCTTGCCGAAGGCCGTGGTGAGCGCATCGGTATAGAGCCGGCCGATCGTATCGGCCGCGCCGCCGGCCGCGAACGGCACCACCACTCGCACCGCTTTGCTCGGCCATTCCGCCGCCAAGGCGGCGCTGGATGACAGTACAACAGCGGCGATGACGACGAGCGCGCGCATTATGCGAGGCCCACTACTTTTCATCCGGCTTATAGAGGATATCCAACATGCCCTGCGCCTCCGCGAGGCTCATCGGCGAGGTGATGTACTTGAACTCGAGCGCCTGTTTCAGGGTCACATCGAGCCCTTTCACCTCGGCGAGCTGCAAGGCCTCTTTCGGGAAGAACTCGTCCCGGGTCTGCTGCGCCAAGGCGCGCGGCACTTTCGCGATTTCGGCGTAATGATCGATCGCGCCGGGATCGGAATAGGCCCAGTCGATCGCCCGGCTCAAGGCCCTGATGAAACGCACGAACGCATCGCGCCGTTCCTTGAGCGCGTTCGCGTTGGCGACGTTGACGCGAATCGTCTGCTGCGCTAGCGCCGGCACGTCGCTGCCGCGCGCAATGATGACGAGCTTGCCGTCGGCGAGCTGCTGCAGCACGAACGGCGGCACCGACCAGCCGACGTCGATCTGCCCGGACATGACCTGGGTGAGCGTCGCGGGCGCGCCGCCGGTGGCGACGAGCTTGGGCGCAACCTTCGCCTGGCTCACGAGCTGCAGCAGAATGAGGTTGGTCGACGACCCGGGCGAGGAATACGCGACCGTCTTGCCGTTGGTATCGGCAAGCCGCCTGATGCCGCTCTCCGGCCGCGCATACCAGAACGCCTCGGCGGCGCCGGTCGCTTCCGCGCTGATGACCTTGACCGGCATGCCCTTGGCATAGGCAGCGACCACGCCGAGGATGCCATTGGTCATCGCGATATCGATGCTGCCGGCGATGACCGGCGTGAGCGTGGAGGCGCCGCCTTCGGTGTAGAGAATCTCGATGTCGAGGCCGACTTGCTTGAAGTAACCCTGCTTGAGCCCGACATCGATGAAGGTGCTGTTCCAGAACCCAGGCTGGGCGACCGCGACCTTCAACGTCTCAGCGGGAGAAGTTTGTGCCGTAGCAATGGCTGTCAAGCCAACCAATATTGCTGCACAGAGATTTTGACCGCTGCGTCGAGGTTCGACTTCCGCCCTCATCCTGAGGAGGCGGTGAAGCCGCCGTCTCGAAGGATGGGGCGGCCCGTGTCCCTCATGCTTCGAGACGCCGCGCCATACTGCGTCGAAGACGCGCGTGGATGCGTTTAAGGCGCGGCTCCTCAGCATGAGGGCGAGAGAGCTCGCCCGGTCACAATCACTGTGTCGGGGTACCGCTGCAGCAAGCGTCATCTTCATGGCGTCTCCTCGACCGTGCTCAATCCTCCTTGATGTTCTTTTCGCGCACCACGCGGCCCCAGCGCGCGAGCTCATCGCTTAAGATTTTACCGAATTCGGCGCTCGAGGTTGGCGCCGGCACGGCGCCCGACTGGAGAAGCTTTTCGCGCACATCGGGAGCGTCGAGCACGGCGACGACCGCGTCGTGCAATTTTGCCACCACGGCGGGCGGCGTCCTGGCCGGCGCCAAGAGGCCATACCAATTATCGGTGACCGTGTCCGGGAAGCCTTGCTCCACCAGCGTGGCGACGTCCGGCAACAGCGGGTTGCGGGCGGCGGAGGCCGCGCCGATCGGCTTGAGCTTGCCGCCGCGGATATGCGGCAGCAGCACGGGCGTATCGGCGAACAGCGCCGTGACCTGGCCACCGAGAAGATCGGTCAAGGCGGGGGCCGCGCCGCGATAGGGCTTTGTAGGTCTCCACAGCCTTCCACAGCATTCCACGTTCGTTGCCGTAACATCTTGATGTGTGGCAATTTATGTCCACTTACGTCTTTGAGCCTCCACAGGCTTCCATGCCCATGTTGGAGACAG
>WNFU01000954.1_pt1 | contig 40812 bp, 30 predicted proteins | sample 5400121 | NCBI WGS metagenome assembly WNFU01 (sample SAMN13153360, study PRJNA577476) | soil metagenome | isolation source: 100 cm soil or saprolite under grassland replicate 1 | place: USA:California | collected 2016-06-15
TGACCAGCTCGAGCGGCAGCTCGTGCGGGTTGAAGGCCGGGTAGGACTCCTGCTGGCGGCCGTCGGCGGTGAGGACCTGCCTGAAGTAGCCGGAGCGGTAGAACAGGCCGACGCCGACCAGCGGCACGCCGAGGTCGCTCGCCGCCTTGAGGTGGTCGCCGGCGAGCACGCCGAGGCCGCCGGAGTACTGCGGCATGACCTCGCTGATGCCGAACTCCGGCGAGAAGTAGGCGATCGTCGCCGGCGCGCCGGACAGGGTCTGGTACCAGCGCGGCTCGGTCAGGTAGCGGTCGAGGTCCTGGAGGGCCACGCCGAGCCGGGCGAGCAGCCCGGGGTCGGCGGCGGCGCGCTCCAGGCGCGCCGGGTCGGCCTCGTTGAGCATGCGCAGTGGGTTGTGGCCGGAGGCCTCCCAGCCCTCGGGGTCCATGGCCGCGAACAGCTCCTGCGTCGGCGGGTGCCAGCTCCAGCGCAGGTTGCGGGCCAGGACGCGCAGCGGCTCCAGGGCCGCGGGCACGGTCGGCAGCACCGTAAGGCGTCGTAGCGGTCTCATAACGCCCGACTATACAAGCGCGCTGACGCGCGAGGTCCGCGCCTCAGCGGCCGGCCGGGCCGCATCCGCAACAATGCGGTCAACCCCCTGGGCACGACAGGCTACGCAGCGGGGCTCGACCGAACTGGCACCATGGCCAGGTTTACCGGAGGTCGCACGCTGGCGAAACTGAAAGGGTCGAGGGGACTAGTTCTATCGGCGGGGGGTCATACAGCCGATGGTAGGTTGCTGCCTATGATTGGACGCATCGTGATCGAGGACCTGCGGCCGCGGGTGGACTGCGGCCGCTGGCCGGCGAAGGCGGTCGCCGGGGAGACCATCCCGGTCGAGGCGACCGTCTTCCGCGACGGCCACGGCATCATCGCCGCCGCCGTGCGCCTGGTCGGCCCGGACGACCGGCGCGGCCGGCTCGTGCCCATGAGCGAGGTGGGCCAGGGGATGGACCGATGGCGGGCCGAGGTCACCCTGCCGCGCACCGGCGCCTGGTCCATCACGGTGGAGGCGTGGGCCGACGAGATCGCCACCTGGCGCCGCGACACCTGGAAGAAGCTGGACGCCGGGCGCGACGTCGACCTGGAGCTGGAGGAGGGGGCGCTGCTGTTCGAGCGCGCGGCCAAGGGCGTGCCCGCCCAGCAGCGCCCGCTGCTCACCGAGGTGGCCGCCGGCCTGCGGCGCGGCGACCGCGACCCCGCCGAGCGCCTGGCGGCGGCCTCCGACGGCACCGTCACCGAACTGCTCGAGCGCCACCCGCTGCGCGACGTGACCCCCTCGCAGCGCCTGGCCGTCTGGGTCGACCGGCCGCGCGCCCTGTACGGCTCGTGGTACGAGCTCTTCCCCCGCTCCGAGGGGGCCACCAAGACCACCAGCGGCACCCTCAAGCAGGCCGCCGAGCGCCTCCCGGCGATCGCCGCGATGGGCTTCGACGTCGTCTACCTGCCGCCCATCCACCCGATCGGCCACACCCACCGCAAGGGCGCCAACAACACCGTCGAGGCCGGGCCCCACGACCCGGGCAGCCCCTGGGCGATCGGCAGCGAGGCCGGCGGCCACGACGCCGTCCACCCCGACCTCGGCACCATCGAGGACTTCGACGACTTCGTCGCCCGCGCGGGCGAGCTGGGCCTCGAGGTGGCGCTCGACTACGCGCTGAACTGCTCCCCCGACCACCCCTGGGTCAAGGAGCACCCGGAGTGGTTCCACATCCGGCCGGACGGCTCGATCGCCTACGCCGAGAACCCGCCAAAGGTCTACCAGGACATCTACCCGCTGAACTTCGACAACCCCGACGCGGAGGGCCTGTACGCGGCCTGCAAGGGCATCGTCGACCACTGGACCGGCCACGGCGTGCGCATCTACCGGGTCGACAACCCGCACACCAAGCCGGTGCGCTTCTGGGAGCGGCTGGTCGCCGACGTCAAGGCCGAGCACCCCGACGTGCTGTTCCTCTCCGAGGCGTTCACCCGGCCGCCGATGATGCGCGCCCTGGCCAAGGTGGGCTTCACCCAGTCGTACACCTACTTCACCTGGCGCAACGCCAAGGCCGAGCTGGAGGAGTACCTGACCGAGCTGAGCACCAGCCCGGTGGCCGAGTACATGCGGCCCAACTTCTTCGTCAACACGCCCGACATCCTCCACGCCTACCTGCAGCACGGCGGCCCGGCGGCGTTCAAGGTGCGGGCCGTGCTCGCCGCCACGCTGTCGCCCTCCTGGGGCGTGTACTCCGGCTACGAGCTGCTGGAGAGCCAGGCGCTGCGGCCCGGCTCGGAGGAGTACCTCAACTCCGAAAAGTACCAGTACCGGCCGCGCGACTGGAATCGGGTGCCGCTGGGCCCCTACCTGGCCCGGCTGAACGAGATCCGGCGCGCCCACCCGGCCCTGCACTGGCTGCGCAACCTCCGCTTCCACCTGGTCGACTCGCCCGACGTGATCGCCTACTCCAAGCGCCACGGCGACGACGTGGTCCTGGTGCTGTGCAACCTCGACCCCCGCAACACCCATGAGACCTTCGTGCACCTGTGGATGCCGGCGCTCGGCCTGGACTGGGACGCGCCCGTCTACGACGTCCGCGACGAGCTGACCGGCACGGACTGGACCTGGCACGGAACCTCCAACTGGGTGCGCCTCGACCCAGCCGACGAACCCGCCCACGTCCTGCACGTGCGTCCCAGGCATTAGGCCCGATGAGCCTCCCCAAGTTCGGTTTGCCCGGCCGCCGCCTCAGGGGTCCCAGCGTCGTCGCCGCCAGGAGAACACGGCGCCCGGCGTCGGCCGGGCAAACCTCGTCGGGGTCGGCACATGACTGAGCTGGAAGCCGCCCTGGTCGAGTTCCTGCCTCGGCAGCGCTGGTTCGCGGGCAAGGGCCGCGCCCTGGTCGAGGCGCGGGTGGAGGCGTCGGTGCAGCTGCGCACGCCGCTGCCGAGCCTGCAGCTGACGGTGGTGGAGGTGGCCTACGCCGACGGCGGGCAGGAACGCTACGCCCTGCCGGTCGGCTACGACCGCGGCCCCGAGGCACGCCAGCTCGCCTCGAGCCATCCCGAGGCGGTCATCCTCGAGACCGAGCCGCCACGCGCCGGGGTGTACTACGACATCGTCGCCGACGGGCGCCTCGGATCGGTCTTCCTCGACCTGATCGCCAAGGCGGCCACCGTGGAGGAGCTGCGCTTTCACAAGCAGCCGGAGTGGAGCGACTCGCTGCGCGGCCCGGGGCGGCCGCTCGGCGCCGAGCAGTCCAACACCTCGCTGGTCTTCGGCGACCGCCTGATCCTCAAGCTGTTCCGCCGCCTGCAGCCGGGCGTCAACCCCGAGCTGGAGGTGACCCGGGCCCTGGTCGCCCAGGGCTTCAAGGCCTGCCCGCCGCCGCTCGGCTGGGCGGAGGGGCTCGGCACCACCCTGGCGATCCTGCAGCCCTACTACGCCGGGAGCATCGAGGGCTGGAAGCTGGCCACCGACCGCTCGACCGACCACGTCCGCTCCGGCGCGCCGGCCGACAACTTCGCCGCCGAAGCCCGTGAGCTGGGCGTGCTCACCGCCGAGATGCACGCGGCGCTGGCCGGCGCCCTGCCGGTGGTGGCCGAGGCCGAGCCCGACCTCGGCGCCCACGCCCGCCTGCTCGGCCAGCTCAGCCAGGTGGCCGCGGCCGTGCCCGAGCTGGCGCCGTACAAGGACGCCATCGAGGCCGTCTACGCCGAGGCGCAGGCCGCCGGCGGCGCCCGCTACCTGCAGCGCATCCACGGCGACTTCCATCTCGGGCAGGTGCTGCGCAGCGGCCACGACTGGGTGGTGCTCGACTGGGAGGGCGAGCCGGCGCGCAGCCTCGAGGAGCGCCGCCGCCTGGCGAGCCCCCTGCGGGACGTGGCGGGGATGCTGCGGTCCTTCGACTACGCGGCGTCCCACCCGCTGCTGCTCGGCGACGAGGAGGAGGGCGCCCCGGCGGAGGAGGGCGACCCGAACGCCTGGGTGGAGGCCAACCGGACGGCGTTCCTCGACGGCTACACCAGCCGCGCCAGCGACGGCGGCTGGCTGCCACCGGGGCACGAGCTGCTGCTCCGCACCTACGAGCTGGACAAGGCGGTGTACGAGGTGATGTACGAGGCCAGGTTCCGGCCGGGCTGGGTCGGCATCCCGCTCGGCGGGATCCGGCGGCTGCTCGGGGGCTGAGCGGATGCCCAGAGCGAGCGCCGGCCGGGCCGAGATCGAGCGGCTCGTCCGCGGCGAGCACCACGAGCCCCACCGGGTCCTCGGGGCGCACAAGCACGACGGCAAGCTGGTGATCCGCGCCTGGCGGCCCGACGCCACCGCGGTCACCGCGCTGGTGGGCGACGAACGGGTCGAGCTCGGCCAGGTGCACCCCGCCGGACTGTTCGAGGGCGCGGTCGAGCGGAGCCAGGTCCCCGCCTACCAGCTCGAGGTGCGCTACCGGTCGGGCACCTACACCCTCGACGACCCCTACCGCTTCCTGCCCACCGTGGGCGAGCTGGACCTGCACCTGCTCGGCGAGGGCAGGCACGAGCGCCTGTGGGACAAGCTCGGCGCCCACGAGCGGACCGTCGACGGCGTCACCGGCACCGGCTTCGCGGTCTGGGCGCCCAACGCCCGCTCCGTGCGCGTGGTCGGCGACTTCAACCGCTGGGACGGGCGGCTGCACCCGATGCGCTCGCTCGGCGCCTCAGGGGTGTGGGAGCTGTTCGTGCCCGGGGTCGGCGCCGGAGACCGCTACAAGTACGAGCTGGTGACCGCGGGAGGCCACCTGGTCCTCAAGGCCGACCCGCTGGCCTTTGCCACCGAGGCGCCGCCGGACACCGCCAGCGTGGTCCACACCTCCGAGCACCGCTGGGGCGACGAGGAGTGGATGGCCGGCCGGGCGCGGCGCCACACCGTCTCCGCGCCCATCTCCGTCTACGAGGTCCACCTCGGCTCCTGGCGCAAGGGCCTGTCCTACCGGGAGCTGGCCGAGCAGCTGCCCGACTACGTGGCGGAGATGGGCTTCACCCACGTCGAGCTGATGCCGGTGGCCGAGCACCCCTACGGCGGCTCTTGGGGCTACCAGGTCACCGGCTACTACGCGCCGACGGCCCGGTACGGCTCCCCCGACGACTTCCGCCACCTCGTCGACCGGCTGCACCAGCGCGGCATCGGGGTGATCGTCGACTGGGTGCCCGCCCACTTCCCCAAGGACGCCTGGGCGCTGGCCCGCTTCGACGGCACCGCCCTCTACGAGCATGCCGACCCGCGCCGCGGCGAGCACCCGGACTGGGGCTCGCTGGTGTTCAACCTCGGGCGCAACGAGGTGCGCAACTTCCTGATCGCCAACGCCCTGTTCTGGCTCGGCGAGTACCACGTCGACGGGCTGCGGGTCGACGCGGTCGCCTCGATGCTCTACCTCGACTACTCGCGCAAACAGGGCGAGTGGGAGCCCAACCGCTTCGGTGGCAACGAGGACCTGGACGCCGTCTCCTTGCTGCGCGAGGTCAACAGCGCGGTGTACCGCGAGCACCCCGGCGCGCTGACCGTCGCGGAGGAGTCCACCGCCTGGCCGGGGGTGTCCCGGCCCGTGTACCTGGGCGGGCTCGGCTTCGGCTACAAGTGGAACATGGGCTGGATGCACGACTCCCTCGAGTACATCACCAAGGACCCGATCTACCGTCGCTTCCACCACCACCAGCTCACCTTCTCGCTGATGTACGCGTTCAGCGAGAACTTCGTGCTGCCCATCTCCCACGACGAGGTGGTCCACGGCAAGGGCTCGCTGATCGGCAAGATGCCGGGAGACCAGTGGCGGCGCTTCGCCAACCTGCGCGCCTACCTCGCCTACATGTGGGCGCACCCGGGCAAGCAGCTGCTGTTCATGGGCTGCGAGCTGGCCCAGGAGTCGGAGTGGTCGGAGCAGCGCTCGATCGACTGGGACGGCCTCGCCGACCCCGCCAAGCAGGGCGTCAAGGACCTGGTGCGCGACCTCAACCGCGCCTACCGCGAGCACCCGGCGCTATGGGAGCGCGACAGCGAGCCGTCCGGGTTCGGCTGGATCGACCCCAACGACACCGACGACAACGCGCTGTCGTTCATCCGCTGGAGCGCCGACGGCGAGCCGCTGGCGTGCCTGTGCAACTTCTCGCCGGTGGTGCGGTACGGCTACCGCGTCGGCCTGCCACGGACCGGCGGCTGGCGTGAGGTGCTCAACACCGACGCGTCCGTCTACGGCGGCTCCAACGTCGGCAACCTGGGCCTGGTCGAGGCCGAACAGATCGGCTGGGACGGCCAGCCCGCCTCGGCCCAGGTCACCCTGCCGCCGCTGGCGACCATCTGGCTCGAGCCCGCGACCGGGTGAGCGTCTCCGACCCGCTCGCGCTGGCGCCTCGCGGGCCGCGGCTGGGGCCGCTGCTGACCGGCGAGGGCGCCGAGTTCGCCGTCTGGGCGCCGCACCTCGACCAGCTCGCCGTGCGCGTCGGCGGCCGCACCGTGCCGCTCGAGCGCGAGGAGCGCGGCGTTTGGCGCGGCGTGGCCGACGGCGCGCACGCCGGCGACGACTACCTGCTGGTGCTGCCCGGCGGGCAGGAGCTGCCCGACCCGCGCTCGCGCTGGCAGCCGCACGGCGTGCACGGGCCGTCGCGGCTGGTCGACCCGGGCGCGCCGCCGGCGCTGTTCACGCCGCCCGGCCTGCGCGAGCTGGTCACCTACGAGCTGCACTGCGGCACCTTCACCCCGGAGGGGACCTTCGACGCGGCGATCGCCAAGCTGCCGCACCTGGTCGACCTCGGCGTCACCGCGGTCGAGGTGATGCCGGTGGCCGCCTTCCCCGGACGCCGGGGCTGGGGCTACGACGGCGTCGGCCTGTACGCCGTGCACGAGGCCTACGGCGGGCCGGCAGCGTTCCGCGGATTCGTCGACGCCTGCCACGCGGCCGGGCTGGCGGTGCTGCTCGACGTCGTCTACAACCACCTCGGCCCGGACGGCAACTACCTGGCCAGGTTCGGCCCGTACTTCACCGGCAGGTACACCACCCCGTGGGGCCTGGCGCTCAACTACGACGGCCCCGCCTCGGACTTCGTGCGCGACTTCGTGCTCGACAACGCCGAGACCTGGGTGAGCGAGCACGGCGTCGACGGGTTCCGCCTCGACGCCGTGCACGAGATCTTCGACCGCTCCTCCGTGCACCTGCTGGAGGCCCTCGCCGCCAGGGTGCACGCGGCCAAGCCGGGCAGCCTGCTGGTCGCCGAGAGCGACCTGCACCAGCCCGCCCTCGTCACCGCCTACGGGCTCGACGCCGCCTGGGCCGACGACCTGCACCACGCCCTGCACGCCGTGCTCACCGGCGAGCGGGAGTTCTTCTACCGGGACTTCGCCGACCTCGGCGCGCTCGCGAAGGCGCTCACCACGGGCTGGGTCTTCACCGGCCAGTACTACCCGGCGAGGGACCGGCGCCACGGGCGCGACCCGGGAGACCTCGGCGGCGAGCGGTTCGTGGTCTGCAGCCAGAACCACGACCAGGTGGGCAACCGGGTCTTCGGCGAGCGGCTGGTCGGCCTCGCCGGCCCCGAGCGGGACGCGGCCGCGGCCGTGCTGGTCGCCTGCGCGCCGTTCCTGCCCCTGATCTTCCAGGGCCAGGAGTGGGGCGAGACGCGGCCGTTCCTGTTCTTCACCGACCACGAGCCGGAGCTGGCCGAGGCGGTCCGCCAAGGCCGGCTCAGGGAGTTCGCCGCCTTCGACTGGGCCGACCAGCTGCCCGACCCCAACGACCCTGCCACCTTCGAGCGCTCCAAGCTCGACTGGTCCAACGTCGCCGGGCCGACCCTCGACCTCTGGAGGCGGCTCCTGCGGCTGCGGCGCGAGCTGCCGGCGCTCGGCAACTGCCGCCGCGACCTGACCACCGTCCGGGTGGACGAGGCACGCCGGCTGGTGGTGCTGGTCCGGCGGGACCCGACCGGGTCTCGGGCCGTCGCCGTAGTCAATCTTTCCGAGGCGGCGCAGCCGCTCCCCGAGGAGCTCGCCGGCCTGCCGCAACTTCTGACCACGGTGCCGATGCCCAGGCCAGACCACATTCCGCCCGATGGATCAGTAGTTCACGGTATTTGACTGGTTTGACGGCGCCCTACCGGTACGAGGTACAACAAGCGCCGAAAGGAGGGCGGGCGGGCGAGCGAGAGGAGCTGCATGTCAGCCGACATCGAGATCGAACGGCTGGGCCTCGGCCGCCTGGAGCGGCTCGACCTGCACTCGTTCTGGGGTGAGGACCTCCCCGACCTGATGCCCTGGTTCACCCAGAACCTCGACCTGCTCAGCCAGACCCTCGGCATCGAGATCACGCCCCTCCGCCGCGGGATCCAGATCGACCAGGGCTCCCTCCAGGTGCTCGGCACCGACCCGCAGGGCCGCCTGGTGATCGTCGAGAACAAGCTCGAGCCGACCCGCGACAACCACCTCGGCGAGCTGATCATCAACGCCTCGTCGATCGAGTCGGCCGTGGTGGTATGGGTCTCTCCCCGCTTCCCCGACGAGCACCGCCGCACCCTCGAGTGGCTCAACGACCGCACCGACGACAAGGTCGACTTCTTCGCGGTCGAGATCGGGCTGGTGCGGATCGGCCGCTCCCTGCCGGCCCCCGTGCTCGACGTGGTGGTGCAGCCGCGTGGCTGGCGGCAGCCCGGCCGGCGTAGCGGCGTGCCGTCGACCGTGCCCGTGGCCACCCCCGGCTACCAGTCCCCGCTGCCGGCCTCGCCGCTGGGGAACTCGTCCGCCCCTTCCCCGACGCAGATGCCGCCGCCGCTGAGCACCCAGCCGTCGTCCCAGCTCTCGGCCGCCATGCCGCCGTCTCCGCCGCCGGCGGGCGACGGAGCCGGGACCGCGCAGCCGCCGCCGATGGCATCCGACAAGGACGGCGGCTTCGCCACCGCCGAGGTGCGGCACGGATTCTTCGAGGCCATGTTCGAGTCGGTCGCCCGCCGCAAGCCCGGCTTCCGGGTGCCGAAGTTCGGCTACGAGAACTGGGTCGGCTTCGCCGCCGGCCCCTTCGGCTTCTACGACGTCGCCTTTACCGCCAACGGCGCCGTCCGCGCCGGCGTCTACCTCGACATGCAGGAGCGCACCGCCACCAAGCGGCTGTTCGACGACCTCTATGCCGAACGGCTCGGCATCGAGACCGCGGTCGGCCGCATCCTGGCGTGGGAGCGGCTGGACGACCGCCGTGCCTCCCGCATCGTCGATTACCGCGAGATCCGCGACCTCGCCAACCTCGAGGAGCGCCAGGCGGCGGCGGACTGGGCCGCCGAGACCGTGGTCAAGCTGATGGACGCCCTCGACAACCGGCTGCGGCAGACGGCGCAGGTTCTCCTGTCGAGGGTGCAGGGCGGCGTCTAGAATTCCGCGGCGGATCGGCGATCCGCCCGCTCGAACCCCAACCTGCTGCTGGACGACGAGGGCGTGAGAGCCGCCTACCCGGGCCGCGGCTACGTCGAGATCGCCGTGGAGGTCGAGGGGGAGGGAGCGCCACGATGACCGAGACCAGCCAGGCCAAGCCGTTCGCCTCCTCCGCCGACCTCGCCGACCAGCAGTGCGTCCTCGAGGAGCTGGCCGACGGCGTCTACGCCTACACCGCCCAGGGCGACCCCAACGTCGGCGCGATCGTCGGCCGCGACGCCGTCCTGGCGGTCGACGCCAGGGCCACACCGGTGATGGCGCGCGAGTGGCTCGACGAGCTCCGCACGGTGACCGACAAGCCGGTCCGCTACCTGCTGCTCACCCACTACCACGCGGTGCGCACCCTGGGCGCCTCCGCCTTCGAGGCCGACTGGGTGATCGCCCACGCCGGCACCAAGGCGCTGGTCGAGGAACGTGGGGCCCAGGACTTCGAGAGCGAGGCGCGCCGCTTCCCGCGCCTGTTCCGCCACATCGAGACGATCCCCGGGCTCACCTGGCCGACGGTCACCTTCACCGACGAGCTGGCCGTCGACCTCGGCGGGCGCGTGGTCGAGCTGCGCTTCCTCGGCCGCGGCCACACCTCCGGCGACGTGGTCGCCTGGCTGCCCGGCGAGCGCGTGATGTTCGCCGGCGACCTGGTGGAGGCGAGGGCGGCACCGTACATGGGCGACGCCTACATGGGCGACTGGTCTGGCGCCACCCTGGCACGCGTGGCCGCCATGGGCGCCGAGGCTCTGGTCGGCGGGCGCGGCCCGGCCGTCAGGGGCGCGGCGGTCGCCGAGGCGATCGGCCAGACGCGCGACTTCCTCGCCACCGTGTACCGCATCGCCGCCGAGGTGGTGCGGCGCGAGGGCGGCGTCAAGGAGGCCTTCGACCTCGCCTACGCGGCGCTCGCGCCCCGCTACGGCGGCTGGCCCATCTTCGAGCACTGCATGCCGTTCAACGTGCAGCGTGCCTTCGACGAGTGCAGCGGCGTCCACCCCCGCATCTGGACCGCCGAACGCGACCAGGCGGTCTGGCGGGAGCTCCAGGGCGCATAGAGGTGGCCGTGCGCGAGCCGGTGCTCGTCGTCGGGTGCGGGCCGGTCGGGATGACCACCGCGTTGTGCCTGGCCCGTCTCGGGGTGCCCAGCGTCGTCCTGGAGGCGGCCGACGGGCTGTCGGGGGCTGGCTCCAAGTCGATCTGCGTGCAGCGGGACGTGCTGGAGATCTTCGAGCGCGTGGGGCTCGGCCGTGCCATGGCCGCACGGGGGGTCTCGTGGACGCTGGGCCGCACCTACTTCCGCGGCACCGAGCTGTTCCAGATCCGCTTCCCGCCGGTGGCGACGGCCGCCTTCCCGCCGTTCGTCAACCTCGGCCAGGCCGAGGTCGAGTCGTTCCTGCTGCGCGCGGTGGAGGCCAGCGAGCTGGTCGAGGTGCGCTGGGGCCACAGGGTCGAGGAGGTCGAGCAGGACGAGGACGGGGTGACCCTGACCGTCGCCGGCCCGCGCGGCCGGGAGCGCCTGGCGGCGCCCTACGCGGTCGCCTGCGACGGCCCCCGCTCCACCGTCCGCAAGGCCCTCGGCGTCGAGTTCCCCGGGCACTCCTTCCCCGACCGCTTCCTGATCGCCGACGTCCGCGCCAAGCTGCCGTTCCCGAGCGAGCGCCGCTTCTTCTTCGACCCGCCCTTCAACCCCGGCCGCCAGGTGCTCGTGCACCCGCAGCCCGACGACGTCTGGCGCATCGACTGGCAGATCCCCGGCGAGGTCGACCTGGACGGCGAGCTCGCCTCCGGCCGGCTCGACGGGCGCATCAGGGCGGTGATCGGCGAGCTCCCCTACGAGCTCGTCTGGGCCTCGGTGTACCGCTTCCACCAGCGCGCCGCCGAGCGCTTCGCCGCCGGCCGGGTGTTCCTGGCCGGCGACGCCGCCCACCTGATGAGCCCGTTCGGGGCCAGGGGCCTGAACTCGGGCGTGGCCGACGCCGAGAACGTCGCCTGGAAGCTCGCCCTGGTCCTCGCGGGCCAGGCGCCGGCGGCGCTGCTGGCCACCTACGACGACGAGCGCCGCGCCGCCGCCCTCCACAACCTGGCGGTGACCGGCGAGACCATGCGCTTCATGGTGCCGGCCAACCGGCTGGCGCGCCTGGCGCGCAACGCCGTCCTGCGCGGCAGCCTGCGCTCGGCGGCGCTGCGCCGGCGGGTGAACTCGGGCAGGCTCTCCGAGCCCTACACCTACACCGCCTCCCCGATCGTGCTGCCCGCCCCCTGGCGGGACGGGGCCGGCCCGCGCGTCGGCGCGGTCGCCCCCGACGCCCCCTGCCACCCCGCGTGGGGGTCCGGGGGGCTCGAGAGCGAGGCCGGATCCCGAAAGATCGGCGGCCACGCAGAGCCGAGCGGTAGCCCCCCGGTCAATCAAGGGTCCGGGGGGCTCGAGGAGCGAAAGGGCGCGACCAGGTTGCGGGAGCTGCTCGACGGCGGCTTCCTCGGCCTCTACCTGCCCGCCGGCCTCGACGACGCGCGTCAAGCGGCCGAGCGGGTGGCCGCCGCCCCGCCGCCGCGGCCCCCGGCGCGGCTCCAGGTCGTCTGGCCGACCGGGTCGGACCCGCCCGCCGGCCTGCCCGCCGGGGTGGGCGCCCTCTTCGACGCGGAGGGCGCACTGGCCGCCGCCTACGGCGCCAGACCGGGCACCCTCTGGCTGCTGCGCCCCGACGGCCACCTCGCGGCCCGCTCCGGCGACGCCGGCGCCTTCGGAGACCTGGTCGAGCGGGCCGCCGGCTGGCGCCTCCCCGAGCCTTTGTTGACCCGGGGCTACCGCTTCGCTACTTGAGCCCCGGACCCCACGCCGTCCCGGTGACCACCTGAGCTATCGATCTCCTTACCAGCCGGGGCCGGGCGCCACCGTGCCGGCGTTTCGTGCGATCTTGGAGGCGCGGAGCTTCGGACCAGGAGGAAGCGTGGCCGGGGAGTGCGTGCTGGTCGTCGACGACGAGCCCACCGTCAGGGACGTCGTGCGCCGCTACCTGGAGCGCGACGGCTTCCAGGTGCGGCTGGCCGGGGACGGCGACGAGGCGCTGACCTCCTTCCAGCACGACCAGCCCGACCTGATCGTGCTGGACATCATGCTGCCCGGCATGAACGGCCTCGAGGTCTGCAGGCAGGTGCGGGCGGCCGGCTCCACCCCGATCATCCTGCTGTCGGCGCGCGGCCACGAGACCGACCGGGTGGTCGGCCTCGAGCTCGGTGCCGACGACTACGTGGTCAAGCCGTTCAGCGCGCGGGAGCTGGTGGCGCGCGTCAAGAGCGTGCTGCGGCGCACCATGGGCACGCCGGCCGCGCCGGGCATGCTGCGCGCCGGCGACCTCAGCATCGACCCGGGCACCCGCGAGGTGGCCGTCGGCGGGGTCCCGGTCGGGCTCACCGTGCGCGAGTTCGACCTGCTGTACTTCCTGGCCGGGCACCCGCGCCAGGTGTTCACCCGCAGCCAGCTTCTGCAGCAGGTGTGGGAGTACACCTGGTTCGGCGACACCTCGACGGTCACCGTGCACATGCGGCGCCTGCGCGAGAAGGTGGAGGAGGACCCGTCCAACCCGGTCCGCCTGCAGACCGTCTACGGCGTCGGCTACCGCTTCGTCCCGGCCGGGCCGGCCGGCGGCGAGGACGGCCGGGCCGGGGCCGCGCCGCGATGAGCGGGCGCGGCCTCCTCCGGCCCGCCGGACCGCCGCTGCTGGCGCTGCTGCTGGGACTGGTCGCCGGCGCCGCGGTGGCGCGCTGGGTGGGCATGCCGCTCGTCGAGCTCGGCGCCATGTTCGCGGTCGCGGCGCTCGGCATCGGCGCGGTGGTCGCGCTCGGCATCGTGCTCGACCGCGAGCTGCGCCGGCGCGGCAGCGCCGTGGCCAAGCAGGCGGCCCTGGCGGGCGCGGCGACCGCGACGGCGGCGCTCGCCGGGGTGGCGGCGGCCACCCTGACGATGATGCCGACCGCCCACGAGCTCGCCAGCGTCCTGGCGCTGCTGCCCCTGTGCGCCGGCGCCGGCGTCGCCTACGGCCTGCTGAGCGCGCGCCGGACGACGGCCGACCTGGAGGCGCTCGCGGGCACGGCGCGCCGCCTGGAGGCGGGCGACCTGACCGTCCGCGCCCGGGTGGGCGGCTCGGCCGAGGTCGCCGAGGTGGGCGAGGCCCTGTCGGCCGCCGCGGCGCGGCTGGGCGAGGCCTTCACCCGCGAGCGCGCCATGGAGGCGAGCCGCCGTGACCTGGTCGCCTGGGCCTCCCACGACCTGCGCACGCCCCTCGCCAGCCTGCGGGCGACGGCCGAGGCCCTGGCCGACGACCTGGTGGCGGACCCCGCCGGCCGGCAGCGCTACCTCGACAGCCTGCTCGCGCAGGTCGACCGGCTCGCCAACCTGGTCGACGACCTGTTCGAGCTGTCGCAGATCGAGGCGGGCGCGCTGGTGCTCAACTTCGAGCCGACCCACCTTCCCAGCCTGGTCGCCGAGGTGCTGGAGGTGTTCGAGCCCGACGCCGCCGCGCGCGGCGTGCGGCTCGAGGCCGACCTGCCCGGCAGCTTCCCGCTGGTCCCCGCCGGCCGCGACCAGATGGGCCGGGTGCTCGCCAACCTGGTCGCCAACGGCGTGCGCCACACCCCGCCTGGCGGGGCCGTCCGGGTCGACGTGCAGGCGCACGCCGACGCCGCGGTGGTGCGCGTGCGGGACGGTTGCGGCGGCATCCCCGCCGAGGACCTGTCGCGGGTGTTCGACCGGCTGTGGCGGGGCGACCCGGCCCGCTCGACCACCGGCGCCGGCCTCGGCCTGGCGATCGCCCGTGGCCTGGTGGAGGCGCACCGCGGCCGCATCGAGGTGCACAACGTCTCCGGCGGCTGCGAGTTCACCGTCGCGCTGCCGCGCACGGCCGGCGCGGTGCCGGCGCCGGGCGAGCCGGCGCTGCCCGCTACTCGACCAGGAACCCGCCCGACGAGCGGCAGAAATCCCTGAAGTGGGCCAGCCGCTCCACCGGCACGGCGTAGCCGCCGGTCGGGCCGCCGCCGTTGCGCGCCGGGGTTCCGGTGATGACCGAGCCGTCGAGCAGGACGCGGCCCTCGGGCGGCACGGTGGCCAGGTAGCCGTCGAGGAAGGCGGCGATGCGGCGGGCCTCGTCGCCGGTCACGGCGGTGCACGCGTTGTAGTGGGCCAGGGCGACCTTGAGCGGCTCGAGGAGCCCCTCACGGGCCAGCAGCTCGACCGTCGGGAGCCACTCGTCGGCGGCGATGCTGATCGTGCGACCGTCCTGGGCGACGAGCTCGAATCCCATCCTCGGCCTCCCCACAGGCTGTTCCCGCCACACCAGGGTAACCCCGGCCGGGCGAGCCGGTTCCGCCGCCCGCTCAGCCCTGCAGGTTCTCGAACACCCCGGCGGCGCCCATGCCGCCACCGACGCACATCGTCACCACGCCGTAGCGTGAATTGCGCCGCGCCATCTCGGCCATGAGCTGCACGGTCAGCTTGGCGCCCGTGGCCCCCATGGGGTGGCCGAGGGCGATCGCGCCGCCGTTGACGTTCACCCTCTCCGGGTCGAGGCCGACCTCGCGGATCACCGCCAGGCTCTGCGACGCGAACGCCTCGTTCAGCTCGACGAGGTCGATGTCGTCGAGCTGGAGGCCGGTGACCTTCAGCACCTTCGGGATCGCCACCAGCGGGCCGATGCCCATCACGTCGGGGGGGACCCCGCCGACCGCGAAGCCGACGAAGCGCGCCAGCGGGGCCAGGCCGAGCTGCTCGGCGCGCGCCCGCTCCATCACCACCACGGCGGCCGCGCCGTCGCTGCGCTGCGACGAGTTGCCGGCGGTGACCGTGCCACCCTGCATGAAGGCCGGCTTGAGCTTGGCGAGCGCCTCCGCCGAGGTGTCCCGGCGCGGGCCCTCGTCGCGCGCGACCTTGGTCTCGGCGTGCCGCGCCTGGCCGGCGTCGTCGATCCAGTCGACGGTGACGTCCAGCGGCACGATCTCCGGGTCGAAGCGGCCGGAGTCGACCGCCTCGGCGGCGCGCCGGTGCGAGCGCAGGGCGAACTCGTCCTGCTCCTCGCGCGAGACCTTCCAACGCTCGGCCACCTGCTCGGCGGTCAGGCCCATGGCCATGTAGTACTCGGGGTGGTTGCGGACGATCTCGGGGTTGGGCGCGAAGTTGGCCGAGGTCACCGGCGTCGACGACATGTGCTCGGTGCCGCCGGCGACGATCGTGGTGGCGAAGCCGCTCATGATGCGCTCGGAGGCGCTGGCGATCGTCTGCAGCCCCGACGAGCAGAAGCGGTTCACCGTCTGGCCGGGGACGCCCTCTGGCAGGCCGGCGCGCAGCGCCGACAGCCGGGCCACGTTCATGCCCTGGCTGCCCTCGGGGATGGCGCAGCCGAGGATCACGTCCTCGACCTCGGCGGGGTCGAGCCCCGGCGCCCGCCGCAGCGCCTCGGCGATGGCCGCCGCGGCCATGTCGTCTGGCCGGGACGTCCGCAGGGCACCCCTGGGCGCCCTGCCGACCGCGGTCCGCGCCCCGGCGACCAGCACTGCTTCCTTCATCGTCCCTCTCCTCACTTCACTACTACTTCAGTTCCGCAGGGGCTTGCGGGTGGTCAGCATCGCCTGGATCCGTTCCATGGTCTTCTCCGTGCGCAGCAGCTCGACGAACGCCTCGCGCTCCAGCTCGAGCAGGTGGTCCTCGCCGACCCACTGGGGAGCGGACAGCTCGCCGCCACACAGCACCCCGGCCAGCCGCCTGGCGATCACGCCGTCGTGCTCGCTCGCGTAGCGGCCCCACTGCAGCGTCTGCACGCCCATCTCGAGGGCGGCGAGGGTGGGCCTGCCGGCGGCGAACACCGACGCCTCCCTCGCCGGCGGCCTGTAGCCGGGCGCCAGCTCCAGCACCTCCCACTTGGCCTCGGCCAGCAGGTGGTCGGCGTTCAGCACGATGCGGTCGTCCTCGGCCAGGTAGCCGAGCTCGCGGGACTCCACCGCGCTGGTCCCGACCTTGGCCAGCGCGATGGTCTCGAACACCCGCTGCAGGAACGGCAGCGGCGGCGCCTCGGCCACCCGCATCGCCGGGGAGACCAGGCGGCGCACCAGCTCCTTGCAGCCGCCACCGGCGGGGATCAGCCCGACCGCGGTCTCCACCAGCCCCATGTAGGTCTCCAGGGAGGCGACGACCCGGTCGGCGTGCAGGCAGATCTCGGCGCCGCCGCCGAGCGTCTGCCCGTGGGGCGCCGCCACCACCGGCCGGGCCGCGAACCGGAAACCGGCCAGCAGCTCCTGGAGCGAGCGCGACGCCTCCTTGACCTGGTCGTAGGCGCCCGAGTAGGCGGCCATGCCGACCTCGCCGAGGTTGGCGCCGACGCAGAAGTTGGCCGCCTGGTTGGCGATCACCAGGCCCTGCCAGTCGCCGCCCTCCAGCTCGGCGAGGGCCTCGTAGCCGAGCTGGACGACGCCGGCGTCGATGGCGCTGGCGGGCGAGTGGATCTCCAGGCAGAGCACGCCGTCGCCGAGGTCGACCAGGCTGGCCGAGTCGTTGCCGCGCAGCTCGCCGCCGGCGGCCTTGACGGCGGCCAGGTCGAGCGCGTCCGGGTCGCTCCGCACCTCCTCGTAGGCGCGGGTCACCGGGCTGTAGGCGGCGCCGTCGCGGTAGAAGGTCTCGTTGCCGGCGTCGAGGAACTCGCGCACCCAGCCGGCGACCTCCAGGCCGAGCGCGTCCATGCGCTCCACGCCGGCCCGCACCCCGATCATGTCCCAGGTGCGGAACGGGCCGGCCTGCTGGCCGAAGCCCCACTCCATCGCCCGGTCGACCTCGACCAGGGAGTCGGCGATCTCCGGCACGCGGCGGGCCGCGTAGGCGAGCGTCGGCAGCAGGGTGTCGCGCAGGTAGCGGGCGCCGCGGTCGTCGTCGGCGCGGTCGAGCAGGAAGCGCAGGCGCTCGCCGAGGTCGCGGCGCTCGCGGGCGGCGGCGACGATCGGCAGGTCGGGCTCCGAGGCCGGGCGGTACTCCAAGGTGTCGAGGTCGACCACGTCGAAGACGGTGGTGCCGTCGCGCTTGTCGCGCTTGTAGAAGCCGGCGCCGCTCTTGATGCCGAGCTGGCCCGCCTCGAGCATGCGGCGCACCGGGTCGGGGGCCTGCAGCTCCTCGCGGCTCTCGTCGTCCGGGGCGAGCCGGTACAGGTTGTCGGCGACGCCCACCATCACGTCGAGGCCGACCTGGTCGGACAGGCGGAAGCTGGCGGTCTTCGGCCGCCCCACCAGCGGGCCGGTGAGCGCGTCGACCTCCTCGATCGAGTAGCCGTTGGCCAGGGCGTAGCGCATGCCCCGCATGCCGGCGAAGCTGCCGATGCGGTTGGCGATGAAGTTGGGCGTGTCCTTGGCGATCACCGCGCCCTTGCCGAGCACCCGCTCGACCAGCCTGCGCACGGCCTCGACCACCGCGGCGTCGGTGTCGGCGGTGGGGATCAGCTCGACCAGCTTGAGGTAGCGGGGCGGGTTGAAGAAGTGGCTGCCGAGGAAGCGGCGGCGGAAGTCCTCCGAGCGTCCCTCGGCGATCTGGGCGAGCGGGATGCCCGAGGTGTTGGAGGTGACGACCGCGCCAGGCTTGGCGACCTTCTCGATCCTGGCCATCAGCTCCTGCTTCGGCTCGAGGCGCTCGACCACGGCCTCGACCACCCAGTCGGCCTGACCGACCCGGTCGAAATCGTCTTCGAAATTGCCGAGGGTAATTCTGGTGGCCAGGCTGGGGCTCGCCAGCGCGGCCGGCCGCGCCGCTTTCATCCGCTCGAAGCCGGCGCGGACGATGCGGTCCCGCGCCGCGGGGTCGGCGGCCAAAAGTCCTTTGGCCGCCTCCTCGGGCGTCGGCTCGGTGGGCGCCAGGTCGAGCAGGTCGACGGCCAGGCCGGCATTGGCGGCGTGAGCGGCGATGGCGGCGCCCATGGTGCCGGCGCCGAGCACGGCGACCCGGCGGATGTCGTCTGCCATGCTTGAACCTCCTCCGAGCGTGGTCGCCCCACCATACCGGTTCGGCGCCTGCCGTGGCCGACGCCGACGTCGGTGTCGGGGTAAACCAAGGCGCTCCTGGAGGGCTCGTGGCGGCAAAACATCGGGGCGGCGGCGCCGCCGGTCCCGGCGCCGCCGCCCCGGGCAGGGTCGGTCGATCCGGAAGGCTCAGCGCTAGCGCGTGCAGGCGCTAGCTGACCACGACCGCCCCTTGCATGCTGGGGTGGATCTCGCAGTGGTAGGGGAAGTTCCCCGGCTTGACGAAGGCGAAGTTGAACACCGCGCCGGAGGGCACGCTCTTGCCGAAGGTCAGGCCGTTGGCCGTCACCGTGTGGGCCACCTGGTCCTCGTTGTTCCAGGAGACCTTCTGGCCGATGCGGATGTTGAGCTGCGGGGGCAGGAAGCTGTTGCCCCTGATGTCGACCTTGGCGAACTGGGCGGGCGGCTGCGCCGGCGCCGGCTGGGCCTGCCCCTGGGCGCGTGCCTGGCCGTACTGGCCCTGGCCCTGGGCGGGTGCCTGGCCGTACTGGCCGTACGCCGTGGTCGGCGGCTCGGTCTCGGTCGGGGCGCCGCCGCCCCCGACCGGAGCGCAGCCGCTCACGAGCATGCCGAGCGCAACGAGCAGGGTGGGAAGCACAAGCATACGGCGCACTCTTCTGGCCACCTCCTGGTGGGGTACGCCAAGTAGAACCCCGGGCGGACCGTCCCGATGCCCGCGCCGGCACGGCCAATCCCCGCCGTACCAGGCATTTCCGACAGGCGGAGCGGGATCCGCGAAGAAGCTCCGGGAAGGGCCGTCCGCTGCGCAGGCCGTATGATCTCCCCCATGATGGCCGGTTTCTCGCGGCTGACCGCGCAGCAGGTCAACGAGCAGACCTTCGCCAGAGCGCTGCGCGGCTACGCCATGCACGAGGTCGACGAATTCCTCGACCGGGCCGCCGAGGAGATCGCCCGCTGGCACGAGGCGCTCAGCCGTGGGCAGCGCCCGGCCAGCCGCCTGCTGACCCCCAGGGAGGTCAGCGAGGCGGTCTTCAACAAGGAGATGCGCGGCTACGACATGGCCGAGGTGGACGACTTCCTCGACGAGCTCGCGGCCGAGCTGGCCCGCCTGCAGAGCGAGGCCACCAGGCGGGCGGCCCCGACCGGGCGGCGGCTGACCGCCGACGACATCGTGCGCAAGGAGTTCAACGTCGCCTTGCGCGGCTACGACCGGCGCGAGGTGGACCGCTTCCTCGACCAGGTCGCCCGCGAGGTGCTGCGCTGGCAGGACGCGCTCGCCCAGGGCTACCGGCCGTCGATGCGCCTGGTCACGCCGCAGGACATCAACGAGAAGCTGTTCGCCAAGGCGGTGCGCGGCTACGCCATGGTGGAGGTCGACGCCTTCCTCGACGAGCTGACCGACGAGCTCGCCTACCTGCAGGACCAGGACCCGCAGGCCCAGTACCGCTGACCCGTGGGCCGCCGCGCCGGCGGTGGTATGGTCCCGGGCGTGCCAAGCGCAGCCAGCTTTGGAGCCTGGATGGACCTGCGGCCCGGTGAGGGCCGCCAGCCGGACGCGAGCTACTACGCGGAGCGCCTGGAAGAGGCCGAGCTGGTCGAGCAGCTCGGCCTCGGCGCCGTCTGGGGCAGCGAGCACCACGCCGACGGCGACGGCCACCTCTCCCAGCAGCTGCCCTTCCTGGCGGCGGTGGCGGCGCGGACCGGCAGCATCCGCCTCGGCACCGGCGTGCTGCTGCTGCCCCTGTACCGGCCGCGTGACGTCGCCGAGCAGGCCGCCGTCGTCGACCTGGTGTCCGGCGGGCGGCTCCTGCTCGGCCTCGGCAACGGCTGGGTCGAGCGCGAGTTCGACGCCTTCGGCGTCGACCGGTCGACCCGCGGCCGTCGCCTGGAGGAAGGGACCGCCTACCTGCGCCGGGCGTTCTCCGAGGGCGTGGCGGCCGACGGCCCGGACGGCGCCGACCTGCCCGTCGGCCCGCCGCCAGCCCAGCCCGGCGGTCCACCGCTGCTGCTCGGCGGCATGGCCCCCAAGGCCCTCGAGCGGGTGGCCCGCATCGCCGACGGCTGGTTCTGCCTGGCGCACTACCGCTACACGCGGGCGGCCGACGCCTGGCCGCTGCTGCGGGAAGCGCTCGAGCGGGCCGGGCGGCCGGTGGACGGCTTCCCGGTGGTGATCGGCGTGCACCTGTGGGTCAGCGACGACCCGGAGCGGGCCTGGGAGACCCAGCTCGCCCCGGCGCTCGCCTTCCAGCTCGACCGCTACAACCGCTTGGGCGCCGACCGCGGCCAGCCCGTCCCCGAGGCGATCGAGGCCCAGCGGCTGAAGCGCACGGCGGTGCTGTGCGACACGCCGGACGGCGTCCGCACGTCCCTCGCCGAGCTGCAGGAGCGCCTGCCCTTCACCCACGTGTGCCTGTGGAGCCGCCCACCCGGCATCGGCCACGAGGCGGCCTGCGCCAACCTCGAACGGGTCGCGGCCGAGGTGGCCCCGGCCTTCGCCGGCCCCGAGCCGGCGTGGCGAGCCGGCCGCTAGCACGTTCGCAGCCCGCCGCCGCCCACGTTCCCACCGCGCCATCCGCGCAGACTCGCAGATGCCGCTATCGCGGCCGATGAACCGAGCGGATACCAGCAACATGATAGGATCGCTGGCAAATGATGAGCTATCGTCTCGGTCAGGTTGCGGACCTGCTCGGCGTGAGCGTCGACACGGTGCGCCGCTGGGCCGACGCTGGCAGGCTCGGCGCGCAGCGGACCCGCGGCGGCCAGCGTGTGGTCGACGGGGCCGCCCTCGCCGAGTTCGTGACCGGCCTGCGGCACACCCCGGAGCACGACGAGGTGATGGCCCAGTCGGCCCGGAACCGCTTCACCGGGATCGTCACCCGGGTCGTCAAGGACCAGATCGTCGCGCAGGTCGAGGTGCAGGCGGGCCCGCACCGGGTCGTCTCGCTGATGACCCGCGAGGCCGCCGACGAGCTGGGCCTGGCCCCCGGGATGCTGGCGGTCGCCGCGGTCAAGGCGACCAACGTGGTGGTCGAGCTTCCGCCCCAACGCTGAGGGCGACGAGGGGGGTTGGCATGGTTCGGACCCGGATCCGCTTGGCCGCCGTCCTGCTGGCGGTGGCGCCGCTCGCCGCCGGCTGCGGGGGCGGCGGCTCCTCGGGCGGGGGGCCGCGGACCGAGATCAAGGTGTTCGCGGCCGCGTCGCTGACCGCGGCGTTCGACAAGCTCGGGAGCGACTTCACCGCCGCCCACCCCGACACCAAGGTGACCTTCAACTTCGCCGGCAGCCAGGCGCTCGCCACCCAGATCCAGCAGGGCGCGCCGGCTGACGTGTTCGCCTCGGCCGACACCCCGAACATGGACAAGGTCGCCAGCCTGGTCGGCCCCCCGCGGGTGTTCGCCAGCAACCTGCTGCAGATCGTCGTCGCCAAGGGCAACCCGAAGGGCATCAAGGGGCTCCCGGACCTGGCCAGAGGCGACCTCAAGGTCGTCCTCGGGGCGGCCGGCGTGCCGGCCGGCAAATACGCCCAGCAGGCCCTCGACGCCCAGCACCTCACGGTCAAGCCGGTCTCCCTGGAGGACAACGTCAAGGCGGTGGTCACCAAGGTCTCCCTCGGCGAGGCCGACGCCGGCATCGTCTACGTGACCGACGTCACCGCCGGCGGCGACAAGGTCGAGGGCGTCGGCATCCCCACCGGCCAGAACGTGCGCGCGACCTACCCGATCGCGACCGTCAAGGCGAGCAGCCACCAGCCCCAGGCGCAGGCGTTCGCCGACTACGTCCGCGGCGACCAGGGTCAGCAGGTCCTCGAGGGCTACGGGTTCCTGCCACCGCCCACGTCGTGACCGGCACCCCTCGGCGCCGCCGGGCGGCCACCGCCAGCGCCAGGGCGCCGGTCCTGTTCGTCGTCCCGGCCGTGCTCGCCGTGGGGTTCCTCGCCACGCCGTTGCTCGGGCTGCTCGAGCAGACGCCCTGGCGGCACCTGGCCGCCGCGCTGACCGCGCCGCCGGTGCGGGTCGCGTTGCGGCTGTCGCTGGTGTGCTCGCTCGGCGCGGTCGCCATCTCGCTGCTGGTCGGGGTGCCCCTGGCGTTCCTGCTCGCCCGGGTCGACTTTCCCGGCCGCAACCTCGTCCGCGCGTTGACCACGCTGCCGATGGTGCTGCCGCCGGTCGTGGGCGGCGTCGCGCTGCTGCTGGCCTTCGGCCGGCGCGGGCTGGCCGGGGTGTGGCTGGACCGCGCGTTCGGGATCACGCTGCCGTTCACCACCGCGGGGGCGATCCTCGCCGAGGCGTTCGTGGCGATGCCGTTCCTGGTCATCACGACCGAGGCGGGCCTGCGGGCGATGGACCGCCGCTTCGAGGACGCCGCCGCCACGCTGGGCGCCGGCCGCTGGACGACGATCCGGCGGGTGACGCTGCCGCTGATCGCGCCGTCGCTCGGCGCCGGCGCCGCGCTCTGCTGGGCGCGGGCCCTCGGCGAGTTCGGCGCGACCATCACCTTCGCCGGCAACCTGCCCGGCACCACCCAGACGATGCCGCTGGCGGTGTACCTCGCGCTGGAGAACGACCTGCCGGCCGCGATCGCCCTCAGCCTGGTGCTGCTGGCGGTGTCCCTGGCCGTGCTGATCGTCCTGCGGGACCGCTGGTTCCCGACCGCATGAGCCTGCAGGCCCGCATCGAGCTCTCCCTCGGCCAGCTCCACCTGGACGTCGAGGTGGCGGTCGCCAGCGGCGAGCTGGTGGTGCTGCTGGGCCCCAACGGCGCCGGCAAGACCACGCTGCTGCGTGCGCTCGCCGGGCTGGTCCCGCCGCAGCGAGGCCGGGTCGTGCTCGACGGCGTGGTGCTCGACGATGCCGCCAGCGGCGAGTACGTGCCGACCGAGCGGCGCCCGATCGGGTTCGTGTTCCAGGACTACCTGCTGTTCCCGCACCTGTCGGCATTGGAGAACGTCGCCTTCGGCCTGCGCGCCCGCGGCGTGCCCCGCGCCGAGGCCCGCCGCCGTGCGGCCGCCTGGCTCGAACGGGTCGGCCTGGCCGGCCACGCCAGGTCGCGCCCGCGCGCCCTGTCCGGCGGGCAGGCCCAGCGGGTCGCCCTGGCCAGAGCGATGGTCGCCGACCCACGGCTGCTGCTGCTGGACGAGCCGCTGGCCGCGCTGGACGCGGCGGCCCGCGCCGAGGTCCGCCGCGACCTACGCCGCCACCTCGCCTCCTTCGACGGCACCCGGCTGCTGGTCACCCACGACCCGCTCGAGGCGATGACCATGGCCGACCGGCTGGTGGTCCTGGAGGACGGCAAGGTCACACAGACCGGCACGGCCGCCGAGATCAGCGCCCGGCCGCGCTCCCGCTACGCCGCCGAGCTGGTCGGCGTGAACCTGTTCCGCGGCCACGCCGCCGGCCACACCGTCCGGCTCATGGGAGGTGGATCCCTGGTCGCCGCCGGCGACCACCACGGCGAGGTGTTCGCCGCGGTGCACCCGCACGCGGTCGCCCTGCACCGTCGCGCGCCGGAGGGCACCCCCCGCAACGTCTGGCCCGGGACCGCCGAGACCCTCGACGCCGTCGGCGACCGGATCCGCGTGCGGATCACCGGCCAGGTCCAGATCGTCGCCGAGGTGACCCCCGCCGCCGCCGCCGAGCTGCACCTTGGCGACGGCGGCCCCGTCTGGGCCGCGGTCAAGGCCACCGAGGTCACCGTCTACCCCGCCTGATCGGGCGGTGGCCAGGTCGGCCGCTGACGAATAGGCTAGGCGCCTGGTGGTCGTGGGGTGAGTTGACAGGGGCGGGCGGCGCGTGGAGCAGCGGGTTCTCGGTCAGAGCGGCCTGAAGGTCCCAGTGGTCGGGATGGGCACGTCGGGCACGTTCGACGTTCGCGGCCGGGCCGCCGAGGCGACCAGCCGCCGCATCGTCGACGAGGCCCTCCGCGTCGGCGCCAACCTGTTCGACTCCTCGCCCATGTACGGCGAGGCCGAGAGCGTCCTCAGCCGCACCCTGGAAGGCAGGCGCTCCGAGGCGCTGGTGGCCACGAAGGTCTGGAGCCACGACGACGGCGAGGCCGAGCGCCAGGTGCATGCCTCGCTCGCCTTCGCCCACGGCCACGTCGACGTCTTCCAGGTCCACAACCTGGTGGCCTGGCCGACCCGCCTGGCCACCCTCGAGAAGCTGCGCGACCAGGAGCTGGTCACGGCCGTCGGGGCGACGCACTACGACCCCGACGCCTTCGACGAGCTGGTGACGGTGATGCGCGACGGCCGCATCAGCGCCATCCAGGTCCCCTACAACCCGCTGGAGCGCGAGGTCGAGCGCACCGTGCTGCCGCTCGCCGCCGACCTGGGCCTCGGCGTCATCCTGATGCGGCCGTTCGGCCGTGGCCGCGTCCTGCGCCGCGGCTGGCCCGGCGCGGCGGAGCTGGCCCCGCTCGAGCCGTTCGGCGTGCGCACCTGGCCGCAGGCGGTGCTCAAGTGGGGGCTCTCGGACCCGCGCTGCACCATCTCCATCCCGGCCACCTCCAAGCCCGGCCACATGACCGAGAACGCCAAGGCCGGCGAGCCGCCCTGGTTCGGCCCGGAGGAGCGCGACCTGGTCGCCCGCCTGGCGGTTCAAGCCTGAGCCCAGGCAACCGGGGAAGCGCGCGGTCGCCCTGGTTCGGTACTCTCGTTGTTTCGGGCGCCCGCGCTCGCGGCCGGTGGTGCCCGCCGTGGTCCCACCCGCCTCGCCCCCGCTGGCGGCCAAGGAGGATGCCGTGCCCGGTTACGCGACCGCCCTGGCCGAACTCGGCGACGCCGAGCTGGCCGGGATGCTCGCGCGCCGGCCCGACCTGCTCACCGGCGGCGGCCCCGCCTCGTTCCCGGAGCTGGCCAGCCGGGCCGGCAGCCCCGCCTCGCTGACCGCCGCCCTGCGCGGGCTCGACCTCGGGGCGCTGCGCCTGGCCGAGCTGCTGGCCGTCGTCGGCCTGCCGACCACGATGGAGGCGGTGCGCCGCGCCGCCGGGCAGGGGCTCAGCCCCGAGCGCCTCGACGCCACCCTCGCCGCCCTCGCCGAGCTGGGTATCGCCCTGCCACGGCCGGACGGCTCCGTCGCCGGGCCGCACGGCCTGGCGGCGCCGTTCGGCAACCCCGGCGGGCTGGGGCCGTCCGTGGCCGAGCTGGCCCGGGTCGCGGTCCGGCGCGACCAGCTCGAGCTGGTGGCCGGCACGCTCGGCCTTGACCGCTCCGGCGCCAAGCCCCAGCTCGTCGCGGCGGTCGCCGCCGCCCTCGCCAACCCGCGGGTGGTCATCAAGGTGCTGGCCGAGGCCGACGAGGCCGCCAGGCGCCTGCTCGACCAGGCGCTGCGCGCGGCCGGTCCGATCACCGTGATGGGCGTCGGCTACGGCCGCTTCGCCGGCTACCCCGACGCCGTCCCGGCCGCCTGGCTGGCCGAGCACGGCCTGCTCATGCCCGTGGCCTACAACCAGCTGGTGGTGCCGCGAGAGGCGGTGCTGGGGCTGCGCGGCGGCCACGTCTTCCCCGACTGGCCGGAGCCGCCCGCGGCGCCCCGCACCAGGCAGATGCCGGACGCGGCCGGCCGCGCGGCGGCCGCCGCCATGCGCGCGGCGGTGGCGGCCGAGGGCCTGGTCGTCTGGCTCGACCGGCACCCGCTCACGCTCATCCAGGCCGGCACGGTGGCCGTGCGGGACCTGCGCCGCCTCGCCGCCGAGCTCGACCTGGCGGAGGACGAGACGGCGCTCCTGGTCGACCTGCTGGTCGAGGCGGGCGTGCTGGGGGTCGGAGGTCCCTGGGAGCAGCGCTCCCTCGGCCTGCGTCCCCAGGCCGACGGCTGGCTCGCCCGCACCAGGGTGCGGCGCTGGGCCGAGCTGGCGCTGGCCTGGCGCGACCGCGACCTCGCGGTCGACGACCACCTGCTGCACCGTCATGGCGAGACCCCTCCCGGGGTGGAGAAGCCGCGGCCGCTGGTCGGCCGGCGCCTCTCGGCGGCGGTCGCCCGCCGCCGCGGCCTGATCGAGCTGCTGGCGGGGCTGCCGAGCGAGGCCGCCGTGCCGGCCGACGACCTCGGCGAGCTGCTCGGCTGGCGCCAGCCGCTGCTGTGGGGCGAGCGCCGCGAGGGGCAGGACCGTGCCGTGCTCGACGCCGCCGCCCTGCTCGGGCTCGCCGTGGCGGCGGACGGGCAGGCGGCGGCGGGCCCGGCGACCGCCGCCTGGGTGGGTGGGGCCGGCGCGGACGAGCTGGCCTCGGCCATGGCCGGGCTGCTGCCCGAGGGCTCGGCCCGCTTCCTGGTGGCGGGCGACCTGACCGTGGTCGCTCCCGGCGGCCTCGCGCCCGACGTCGAGGGCCGTCTCACGGTCCTGGCCGAGCGGGAGACGGGCGGCGGCGCGGCGACCTGGCGGATCACCGAAGCGAGCCTGCGCGGCGCCCTCGACGAGGGCCTCTCCGGCGACGAGGTGCTCGCCTTCCTGCGCGAGCACTCCGACACGCCCCTGCCGCAGGCGCTCGAGTACCTGGTGGAGGAGGCCGCCCGCCGCCACGGCCGGCTGCGGGTCGGCGCGGCAGGCACCTACCTGCGCGGCGAGGCCGCGCTGGTGACGCAGATGGTGCGCTCGGCGGCGGGACGGCGCCTCGGCCTGCGCGAGCTGGCGCCAGGGGTGGCGGTCACCTCCCGCCCGCAGCGGGAGCTCCTGGCCGAGCTGCGCAAGGCGGGAGAGGCGCCGGTGGCCGAGGAGGCCGACGGCAGCCCGCGCCGGGACGCCCGCCGCGCCGTGCGCCACAGCCCCCGCACCGCCCTCGACCGGCTGGCCGAGCGGCGCACCGGGCCGGGATCCGAGCCGGCCGCCGACCCGGCCGAGGTGGTCGCCCGGCTGCGCGCGACCGGCGGCCCGGCCCCGGCCGCCCGCCGCGTCGCCGACGCGAGGTCCCGTCCCGCGGACGGCGCCGCCCCTGACGGCGAGGCCGGCACCGCCGCCCGCCGCGCCGGCCACCCGTCCACCACCGGCCAGCCGGCCACGCCGGGCCAGCCGGCCACGCCGGGCCAGCCGGCCGCGAGCAGGCAGCCGGCGACGGGCCGGCCGGCGGCGAGCGGCCGGCGGCCGGCCGCGACGGGCGAGCCGGCCGCCGGGAAGACCCCGGCAGCCCGGGACGCGGCCGCCACGCGTCGGGAGAGGGGCGCCGAGGCCACCAGCGCCGCGGCCGCCGGCGAGGCCGACGCGGACGCGACCGTCACCGCCCCGGCCGAGATCGCCGCCCTGTGCAAGCAGGCCGCCGAGGCCCAGACGGCCGTGGAGCTCTCCTACCGACGCCGCGACGGCGTCGAGACCGTGCGCGTGGTCGAGCCGCGCGTGCTCCGCGCCGGCCTGGTCACCGCCTGGTGCCGCATGCGCCAGGACGAGCGCACCTTCGACCTGTCCCGCATCCTCTGGGCACGCCCGGCCGGCGAGCCGCATGCGCCGGGCGGCCCGGCGGCCGGCCGCGGGCCGGCGAGCGACCGCCCGGGAGGCGCGCCGAGTGGCTGACCGCGGCGCGCTGATCGTCCAGAGCGATCGCAGCGTCCTGCTGGAGGTCGACCACCCGGGCGCCGAGGCGGCCAGGGTGGCGATCGCGCCGTTCGCCGAGCTGGAGAAGAGCCCGGAGCACGTCCACACCTACCGGCTGAGCGCGCTCGCCCTGTGGAACGCGAGGGCCGCCGGCCTGCGGCCGGAGGAGGTCACCGCCGCCCTCACCGAGCACTCCCGCTACCCGGTGCCGCCGGCCCTGCTCGCCGACCTGGTCGAGACGATGGGCCGCTACGGCCGGCTGGTGCTCGAGGCCCACGGGGACGCGCTGGTGCTGCGCTCCAGCGACCCGGCCGTGCTCGAGGAGGTGGTGCGCGCCAGGAAGGTCGCCCCGCTGGTGCGCGAGCGGCTCGGAGCGGACGCCGTGGTCGTCCCCCTGGGCGAGCGCGGCCGGCTCAAGCAGGCCCTGCTCTCGCTCGGCTGGCCGGCCGACGACCGTGCCGGCTACGTGGAGGGCGCCCCGCTGCCGCTGCGCCTGCGGGACGCCCACGCCGCCAGCGGCGAGCGCTTCCGGCTGCGCCGCTACCAGCGCGAGGCGGTGGCGGCCTTCGTCGCCGCCGGGTCGGGCGTGATCGTGCTGCCGTGCGGCGCCGGCAAGACGCTCGTCGGGCTCGGCGCCATGGCCGAGGTCTCCACCCGCACGCTGATCCTGGTCACCTCGACCCTCGCCGCGCGCCAGTGGCAGGAGGAGCTGCTCGCCCGCACCTCGCTCGGGGCCGAGCAGGTTGGCGAGTACTCGGGCGCGCGCAAGGACGTCGCCCCGGTCACCATCGCCACCTACCAGGTGCTGGTGACCAGGCGCAAGGGCGTCCACCCGCACCTCACCCTGCTCGGCCGCCAGGACTGGGGCCTGATCGTCTACGACGAGGTCCACCTGCTGCCGGCGCCGGTGTTCCGCATGACCGCCGAGATCCAGGCCCGCCGCCGCCTGGGGCTGACCGCCACCCTGGTGCGGGAGGACGGGCGCGAGGCCGACGTCTTCAGCCTGATCGGGCCCAAGCGCTACGACGTGCCCTGGCGCGACCTGGAGGCGCAGGGCTGGGTGGCGGCCGCCGACTGCGTCGAGGTCCGGGTCGACCTGACCGACGACGAGCGCATGGCCTACGCCACCGCCGAGCCGGAGGAGCGCTACCGCCGCGCCGCCACGGTCCGCTCCAAGCTGGCCGTCGTCAGGCACCTCGCCCACGCCCACGCCGGCGACCGGGTGCTGGTCATCGGCCAGTACCTCGACCAGCTCGAGACGCTCGGCCGCGAGCTGGACGCCCCGGTGATCACCGGCCAGACACCGGTGCGCGAGCGCGAGCAGCGCTTCGCCGCCTTCCGCAGCGGGGCGCTCGCCCGTCTGGTGGTCTCCAAGGTGGCCAACTTCTCCATCGACCTGCCGGAGGCGAACGTGGCCATCCAGGTCTCCGGGACCTTCGGCAGCCGCCAGGAGGAGGCCCAGCGCCTCGGCCGCATCCTGCGACCCAAGGCCGACGGCGGCCGCGCCCGCTTCTACACGGTGGTCAGCCGCGACACCAACGACACCGAGTTCGCGCAGCGCCGCCAGCGCTTCCTCGCCGAGCAGGGCTACGCCTACCAGCTGGTCGACGCCACCGCGCTGCTCGCCGGCGAGCTGCCGCCGTTCGGCGGCACCCTCCTCCTCGACGGCAGGCGCGGGAGCTGACCTCAGGCGCCGCGCCGGGCGATGCTGACCACGGCGCGGATCGCGTCCGGGTTGGCCAGGGCGCCCTCGCTCACCGCCTTCTCCGCCGGGACGCCGGCGAGGATGCGCTTGACCGGCACCTCGAGCTTCTTGCCGCTGAGGGTCCGGGGCACCTCCGCGATCGCGTGGATCTCGTCGGGGACGTGGCGCGGCGACAGCTCCGAGCGGATCAGCGCCCGCAGCCTGGCGGTCAGCGCCTCGTCGAGCGTGCTCCCCGGCCGCAGCACCAGGAACAGCAGCAGGCGGCCGTCGGCGTCGCCGTCCCCGGCGTCCACCACCAGGCTGTCGGTGACCTCGTCGAGGGCCTCCACCACGCGGTAGAACTCGGCCGTGCCCATGCGCACGCCGCCGCGGTTCAGGGTCGAGTCGGAGCGTCCGGTGATCACGCAGCTGCCGCGCTCGGTGATCTCGATCCAGTCGCCGTGCCGCCAGACGCCCGGGTAGGTGGCGAAGTAGCTGTCGCGGTAGCGCTCGCCGTCCGGGTCGTTCCAGAAGAACAGCGGCATGGAGGGCAGCGGCTCGGTGACGACCAGCTCGCCGACCTGCCCGACCAGCGAGCGGCCCTGCTCGTCGAACGCCTCGACCTTGGACCCGAGGGCACGGCACTGCAGCTCTCCGGCGTACACCGGCAGGACCGGCGCGGAGGTGACGAAGGCGGTGCAGACGTCGGTGCCGCCGCTGACCGAGCCGACCAGGACGTCGTCGCTGACGTGCCGGTACAGCCAGGCGAAGCCCTCGGGTGGCAGGGGCGAGCCGGTCGAGCCGATCGAGTGCAGCGCCGCGAGGTCGGCGTCGCGGCCGGGCTCGACGCCGGCCTTCTGGCAGGCGAGCACGTAGGCGGCGCTGGTGCCGAAGTAGGTCATGCCGGTGGCGGCGGCGAAGCGCCACAGGGCGAGCATGTCGGGATGGCCGGGGCTGCCGTCCCACAGCAGCACCGTCGCGCCGAGCAGCAGCCCGCCGACCAGGAAGTTCCACATCATCCAACCGGTCGTGGTGAACCAGAAGAAGCGGTCGGCCGGGGTCAGGTCGAGGTGCAGGGCGAGCGACTTGAGATGCTCCAGCACGATGCCGCCGTGGCCCTGCACGATCGGCTTGGGCAGGCCGGTGGTGCCCGAGGAGTACAGGATCCACAGGGGGTGGTCGAACGGGACCGGCCGGGGCTCCGGCTCGCCGGCCTCGCCGGCGAGCAGCTCCTGCCAGGTGAGCACCTCGCCACCTGGCTGCGGGGCCCTCGTTGACCGGGCGGCTACCGCCGGCTGCCCCGCAGGCAGGGCGACTGCGGATGCACGGGCGGCTCGCTCCTGTGGTGCCGGCTTCGTTTCGCTCCTCGATCCCCCCGGACCCCCCACGGGCGAGGGCACCAGCACCGTGGCGCGCAGGGTGGGCAGGCGGCGGCGGATCTCGGCGAGGGCGTCGCGCCGGTCGTGGACCTTGCCGTTGTAGCGGTAGCCCTGGACCGCGAGCAGCACCTTCGGCTCGATCTGCTGGAAGCGGTCCACCACGCTGGAGACGCCGAACTCCGGGGCGCAGCTCGACCAGACCGCGCCGAGGCTGGCCGTGGCCAGCAGGGCGACCACCGTCTGAGGCACGTTGGGCAGGAAGGCAGCCACCCGGTCGCCGCGGCCGACCCCGAGCCGGCGCAGCCCCGCCGCGGCGGCGGCGACCTGCCGTCCCAGCTCGGCGTAGCTGATCGTGCCGAGCGCGCCGTCCTCGCCGCCGAAGACGATCGCCGGGTGGTGGTCGCGGCGGCGCAGCGCCACCTCGGCGTAGTTCAGCTCCGCGGAGGGGAACCAGCGGGCGCCGGGCATGCGCCGCTCGGCCAGCGCCGGAGCTGGCGCCGCGCCCGGCGCGACGGCGAAGAACTCCCAGATCGAGCTCCAGAAGGCGTCCAGCTCGGTCACCGACCAGCGCCACAGGTCGTCGTAGGTGTGGAAGTCGAGCCCGCGGTGCTCGATCAGCCAGTGCTCGTAGCGGACCAGGTTGGAGCGCAGGACCCGCTCCCTGGACGGACTCCACAGCAGCGCCGGGGCCCCGGCGCGCGGCGGCTCGCTGCTCACCAGATCTGGCCCTCCATCGGGTCGCCGACAGCCTCGAAATGACGCTACCACGCTGCCCGCGGGGGGGTCCGGGGGCTCAAGAGCGAGGCCGGAGTCCGAGCAGCGGGTGGCCACGCAAAGCCGAGCGGTAGCCCCCGGTCAACGGGCCGCCCGGGACCGCCCGGGGCACGGGTCCCGTCGCCGACCCGCACCCCGGACGTCTACGAGCTGGCTACCGTCCGGCACCGGCCAGCCGCGCGTAGACCACCAGGTTGTCGCGGTAGCTGCCGCGCGACTGGTCGAAGCTGCCGCCGCAGGTGATCAGGCGCAGGGCCGGCCACGCGACCGGGCCGAAGACGGCCTCGGTGGGGAGCGTGGCCTTGTGGTACTGGGCGTGTCCCTCGACCGCGAAGCGCAGGCGCACGCCGTCGGCGCGCTCGACCTCGACCCGGTCGCCCGGCTTCAGCTCGCGCAGCCGGTAGAAGACGGCCGGGCCGGTCTTGGAGTCGACGTGCCCGGCGATCACGGCGGGGCCCTGCTGGCCCGGCAGGGTGCCGCCGGAGAACCAGCCGGCCCTGGCGAACTCGCCGGGGACCTCCATCGAGCCGTCGGTGGCGAGGCCGAGGCGGTCGAGGGGCGTGTCCACGCCGATCGAGGGGATCAAGAGCCGCGCCGGCGGCGCGGCCGGGCCGCGGACGCGCACGGCGGACGGCAGCGAGGCGACCTCGAAGCCGGACGGCATCGGCGGCGGGGCCGGCTTGGCCGACGGCGTCAGCATGCCGGTGCCGCCCGAGCGCGGCACCGCCGGGGCCGCCGGCACGGGCGCCGGTCCGGAGGCGCCCGCGCCGGCGGCGGCCTGGCGGCCGCAGCCGCCGAGGAGCGCGGTCAGGGCCAGGACCAGCCCGGCGCAGACCAGCGCGGGACGGGTCCGGGGCTCGAGGAGCGGAGCGGTAGCCCCGGATGAGCTGGGCATCCGGGAGACGGGGCGGTGGCGTCGCATGGCCGGGCCACCTCAGCGCCGGCCGCGCGGGGGCCGCTGCAGGGCCGGCGCGGCGCCGTGCCGGCTCGCCGTGACGAGCCAGCCCAGGGCGAGGAGCCCCACGGCCACGAGCAGGAGGGCGGGGCGTGTGCCCGCTCGGGCGGCGCCACCCGCCCCCGTCTTGATGCCGCCGGCCGGCATCTTGCCCACGCCGGTTGCGTCGGAGAAGGAGAACACCTCGCGCGGCTGCCCGCCGCCGCCGAGCAGCACCGCCGAGGACACCGTGCCCGCCCGCACCTGGAGGTTGTCGCGCAGCAGCACGCCGCCGCCACCCGAGCGCCTGGCCTCGACCCGCAGCTGACCGGCCGCGAAGGGCCGGTAGCGGCTGGGTGCCGCGAACGACAGCTTGGGCCAGAGCAGCTGGCCGTCCACGGCCAGGTCGACCTTTGGCAGGCCGACCGCGGCGGAGATGAACCGCACCTTGGCCCGCCCCGGGTCGGTGGGGGCCATGTCGTCGTTGAGCAGCACGGCCCGCAGGTCGGTCTTGGGACCGACCGCGGCCACCGTGTAGGCGCGGCCCGCCCGCAGGCGCCCGGTCAGCCGGATCGCCGGCCGGGAGCTGGGCGAGGCCCCGGCGGCGCGCACCTCGTAGGTGAAGGGGCCCGCGTCGACCTGCCAGTAGGCGGAGACGTTCTTGTAGAAGACGTTGGGGAAGAGCTGGTTGCGGTTGAGGCTGACGACGTAGACGTCGACGTACTCGGCGTCCGGCGAGAAGTGCGCGATGCGGATCATGGCCTTGCCGGGCGCGGCGGCCCCGGCGGCGGCGGGTGCCAGCGCCAGGGCGGCGACGGTCACCGCGGCGGCGGCCAGCAGGCGGGTGATGGTCCCTCGCCTCACGACGACATCCCTCCCTCGGTGGGCGCGCGACGGGTGCGCCCGTGCCATCACGGGTGGTTCGGTGCTGGCGCCCGCGCGGTTCTTTCCGGGACCGACGTAGCTCGTTTCTACGTAGAACTACTGAGGTCGGCGGTCATCCCATCCGCACGCCACGGCGCGCCGAACCACCCCGTGAAGCCAGAGCGCGCCGACGTGAGGAGCTGAGCGCGGTGACCGCAGGACCGGACCCGACCCCGACGGCTCACCCGCGCACGCCCCGGAAGCCGCGCCCGCGCCGCCTGCCCGCCCGCGTCGCCCGCCGCCTCCTCGGGTGCTCGGCGGCCCTCCGGGCGCTGGCCCTCGTGCTGGCGTGCGGCCTGCTGGCCGTGCCGGCGGTGTCGCTCGCCGCGCCGGGCCCCACCAACACCAACAAGGCCAAGGCGGCCAAGCTGCGGGCGGACGCGGCGGCCGTGCGCACCCGGCTCGACCGCGAGCGGCTGCGCCTCGAGCAGCTCGCCGAGGACCTCAAGGACGCCTACGCCGGCGGCGTCGACCTGCTCGCCGAGGCCGCCAAGCTGCAGCAGCGCCAGGCGGACGCCGAGCGCGAGCTGGCCGACGCCCGCGCCAAGCTGGACGCGCGCGTGCGCGCCAGCTACATCGGCGGTCCCGCCTCCTCGTACCTGTCCGCCCTGGTCACCGCGGACGACCCGGCCGAGCTCCTGCGCCGCCTGCCGCTGCAGCAGGCCGTGCTGCAGTCCGACGTCGCGCTGGTCGAGCGCGTGCGGGCGGCAAAGGCCAAGGCCGACGCGGTGCGCGAGCGGCTCTCCGCACGCCTGGTCGAGCAGGCCAGCATGGCGCAGACGCTGGCCGCCAAGCAGGCCGAGGCGCGCGAGCTGGCCGACCGGCTCGAGCGTGAGCTGCACACCGTGGACCGGCGCATGGCGCGCCTGATCGCGGCCGCGGAGCAGCGCGAGGAGAGCAGCCGCCGGCTCGCCTTCACCCGCTGGATGACCGGGGCACAGGGCGCCGCCGGCCTGAGCGCCGCGGCCGGCGCCGCGCCGGCCGCCCGCAAGGCCGTGCAGGTCGCCCTCGCCCAGCTCGGCGCCCCCTACCGCTGGGGCGCGACCGGCCCGAGCGAGTTCGACTGCTCCGGCCTGACCAGCTTCGCCTACGCGGCGGCCGGCAGGCCGATCCCGCGCACCTCGCGCATCCAGTACGCGGCGCTGCAGCAGTCCGGCCGCGGCGTCGCCATGGGCTCCCTGCTCCCGGGCGACCTGGTGTTCTTCGCCACCGACACCGGCAACCCGGCCACCATCCACCACGTCGGCATGTACATCGGCAAGGGCCTGATGGTGCACGCGCCCCACACCGGCGACGTGGTCCGCGTCGCCTCCGTCTGGCGCAACGACTACGCGGGCGCGGTCCGCCCCGCACCCGCGGGCCGCTGACCAGCGGCCGGCTTAGGGGGGCCGGTCGGGGGGCAGACTAGCGTCGTGGTGTCGCTGGAGCGCTTCGCACGCTCCACCGCGACCACCAAGCAGACGGCGTCTGTCCGAAGGAGAGCGCCATGCGGAACAGGAACATGACCGAGACCGGGCGGGACCGCGCCGCGCTGGCCCGTGGGGCCGGCTTCGGCAGGTTCTCGTTCGTCAGCGTGCTCGCCGGGGTGCTGGTCGCGTACGGCGGCCTCGCGGTGCTGCTCGCGGCGGCCTACGGCATCGCCCAGGCAACCGGGGTGGCGGACACGCTCAGCTTCGACGACCTTGCCAGGCTCAGCACCGGCAGCGCGGCCGTGATCGTGGCGGCGACGCTGATCTCCTACCTGTTCGGCGGCTACGTGGCCGGCCGCATGGCCCGCCGCGCCGGGCTGCTCAACGGCCTGGCGGTGTTCGTGCTCGCGGTGCTGCTGGTCGCGGCGCTCGGCGGGTTGCTGGCCGTCCGTGACGGCAGCGACCAGATCGCCGCCAGCCTGCGCGACGCCGGCATCCCCACCACCTTCGACGGCTGGAGCCAGATCAGCTCCCTGGCCGGGCTCGGATCGCTGCTCGCCATGCTGGTCGGCTCGGTGCTCGGCGGCAAGATGGGCGAGCGCTGGCACAGCAAGCTGACCCGCAGGGCGGCCGCCGCGCTGAGCGAGCGCGAGGCGGTCGAGCGCGAGGCGCTGCCGGCGGAGGAGCCGGTGACCACCTACCGGGCCGACCGCGGGCGCGACGTCGTGGCCGCGAGGGGCGGCGGGAGCACCACCACGCTGGCCGGCGGCGGCGTCGCCACCGCCGAACGGCCCAGGCAGGGCGGCCGCCACCTGCCCGACCGCGACGAGCTCGCCGCCGGCGAGGACGCCACGGTCGAGCGGCCGAGACCTGGGGACGGGAGCCGCGAGCGGCGCTGACCGCGGGCTCAGTGGCCGTGGGGGTGGGGCCGCCAGTGGTGCCGCCCCCACCCGAGGTGCCTGGGCCTCCCGAGGTCCCCGACGCGCCGGAGGTGCCGGAGCCTCCCGAGGTGCCGGCGCCCCCGGACGTGCCCGAACCACCGGTCGTGCCGCCTCCGCCGGCCTGGGCCGGCGTCCACGCGCTGGCAAGAACGAACCGGGATCAGGACGCCATGGCGGCGTCGGCGCCCACCTCGGCGGTGGTGATCTCGCCGTCGCTCGACTCGCACGCGACCAGCCCGTCGACGCGCTCCCGGTCGAGCCGCAGCCGCAGCACGTCGTAGCAGCCGTACAGCTCGCCCATCATGGTGGCGACGCGGCCGAACAGCGGCAGCAGCGTGCCCGCCTGCTCCCTGAAGTGGTCCGCGTACGCGCTCACCTGGGCCGCCGCCGACTGCGACGGCCCCACCCTCAGCTCGACCACCACCAGGCGCTCGCGCTCGATGTCGACCGCGACCAGGTCGGCGAACTCCTGCCGCTTCTTGCCGTCGGGCCGGTCCAGGCGCCACTGGCTGTAGAGCAGGCGCAGGGCCGGCGGGAAGGGCTTGGGCAGGCGCAGCGCGCTGGCCTGGGCATGGCGGATCAGCCGGGCCTCGAAGCGGTGCTCACGCGATGGCTTGGCCTGCTCCTTGCGGGTCTTGCGCAGGTGCTGGACACGCTCCCCCATGGTTGGTGCGAGCTGCTCGGCGGTGGTGCCGCGCTTGATCAGGGAACCTGGCTCGACGGGGATGCGCGGCTTGGGGGAGTCGGGGTGCAGGTCCACCACGCGCACGCCTGGCTCCAGGGGGCGGAAGTAGGCGCCGCCGATCTCCGGCTCCGCCTCGAACAGCTCGCGGACCTCCGCGAACTCCGGGGTCAGCATGTAGGCGACCGACTCGAGGTGGCTGCCACGCCCATCGCCGGCTCGCACGTGCGGTCTACCTCCCAGCGGGCGTTCGCCGAGGCTCGGTGGGATCGACGAAGGCGGGGCTCGGATCGTCGGCCGCATCGTATCCACCAAGCAGCGGCCGATTCCAACCCGCGGCAATCACAGGCGCGAGTCGGCCACCGGACCTGTCCGTCCACTAGAGTGAGGTCATGGACTACCCCGCGGCCCGCCGTCTCGACCTGGTCGAGGTGGTCCATGGCACCGAGGTCGCCGACCCCTACCGCTGGCTGGAGGACGCCGGCTCGCCGGAGACGGCGGCCTGGAGCACGGCCCAGGACGAGCTGGCCCGCGGCCTGCTCGACGAGCTTCCCGGACGGGAGGGCCTGCGCGCCCGCCTGCGCGAGCTGCTCGCCGCCGGGCTCGCCACCGTCCCGGAGGTCCGCGGCCGACGCGCCTTCTTCACCCGGCGCGGCCCCGGCCAGGAGCACGCCGTCCTGGTGGTGCGCGAGGGCGACACCGAGCGCGTGCTGATCGACCCGAGCACCCTGAGCGACGACGACACCGTCACGCTCGACGGCTGGGTCCCCTCGATCGAGGGCGACCGCCTCGCCTACTGGCTCAGCCAGGGCGGCGACGAGGAGGCGTCGCTCTCGGTCATGGACGTGGCCAGCGGCGAGGTGATCGACGGGCCGATCGACCGCACGCGCTACTGCCCGCTCGCCTGGCTGCCCGGCGGCGAGCGCTTCTGCTACGGCCGCCGCCTGCCTCCGGACGCCGTCCCCGAGGGGGAGGACCGCTTCCACCGCCGCCTGTGGCTGCACCGGATCGGCGACGACCCCGAGCGCGACCGGCTGGTCTTCGGCGAGGGCCGCGACAAGACCGAGTACCACTCGGTGGAGATCTCCCACGACGGCCGCTGGCTGGTGATCGGCGCCGCGCTCGGCACCGCGCCGCGCAACGACCTCTACGTCGCCGACCTGGCCGGTGACCTGGTGCTGCGCCCCGTGCAGGAGGGCCTCGACGCCACCACCTACGGGCAGGTCGCCCACGACGGCCGCCTCTACCTGCGCACCAACCTGGGCGCCGCGCGCTTCCGCGTGGTGGTCGCCGACCCGGCCCGCCCCGAGCCGCTCGGCTGGCGCGACCTGGTGCCCGAGGGCGAGACCGTGATCGAGGACTTCGCCGTCACCGGCGACGCGCTGCTGGTCGCCGGCACCCGCCACGCGGTCGGCCGGGTTACCGTGCACGACCTCGCCGACGGTGCCGTCCGGGCCGAGGTGGAGCTGCCCGGCCTCGGCTCGGTGCGGGGCGTCACCGCCAGGCCGGAAGGCGGCGACGAGGCCTGGATCGGCTGGACCGACTTCACCACGCCGCCGCGCGTCTACCGCTACGCGGTCGGCGGCGGCATGCTCGCGCTGTGGATGGACGCGCCCGGGCGGGTCGAGGCCAAGGGCGTGGTCGCCCGCCAGGAGTCGTACCGCTCCGGTGACGGCACCGAGGTGCGCATGTTCGTCCTGCACCGCGAGGGCCTGCCGGCCGACGGCGCCAGGCCGGCGGTCCTGTACGGCTACGGCGGCTTCAACATCGCCCTCACCCCGGAGTACAGCGCCAGCATCCTCGCCTGGGTGGAGCGCGGCGGCGTCTACGCGATCGCCAACCTGCGCGGCGGCAGCGAGGAGGGCGAGGCCTGGCACCGGGCCGGCATGCGCGAGCACAAGCAGAACGTCTTCGACGACTTCGCCGCCGCGGCCGAGCGCCTCATCGAGCTGGGCTGGACCACGCCCGAGCGGCTCGGCGTCGCCGGCGGCTCCAACGGCGGCCTGCTGGTGGGCGCCGCCCTGACCCAGCATCCGGAGTTGTTCGCGGCGGTGGTGTGCAGCGCGCCGCTGCTCGACATGGTCCGCTACGAGCGCTTCGGCCTCGGCGAGACCTGGAACGACGAGTACGGGCGCGCCGACGACCCGACCGAGTTCGGCTGGCTGTACGCCTACTCGCCCTACCACCACGTCACCCGGGGCACCCGCTACCCGGCGGTGCTGTTCAGCGTGTTCGAGTCCGACACCAGGGTGGACCCGCTGCACGCCCGCAAGCTCTGCGCCGCCCTGCAGTGGGCGACCGCGTCGCCCCGGCCGGTGATCCTGCGGCGCGAGGTCCGGGTCGGCCACGGCGCCCGCTCGGTCAGCCGCACCCTCGACCTGTCGGTCGACACCTTGGGCTTCCTGGCCGTCCAGCTCGGCCTCGCGCTCGACTAATGGGGCCTGCCGGCGCAGGAATCACCTCTTTCAATTTTCGGTGATTAGTCCAAATATAGCCGAGTGTTCGATTCAAGCATCGCCCCTCCGCTCCTCCGCCCAGCGCCCGCGTACCCGGACGCCGGTCTGGCCCAGGCGGCCGCCAGACCGTGCGTCCGTGGGCACACGACACACCCGGTCACGCGCGCAGGACCGCGCGCGCCCTCAGCGCGCAGAAAGGGAGCCGCCATGAGGTACCGCCAGCTCGGCCGGTCCGGCCTCACCGTCTCGGTGGTCGGCCTCGGAGGCAACAGCTTCGGCTCGCGCTGCGACGCCACCCAGACCCGGGCGGTGGTCGCCGCCGCCCTCGACGCCGGCATCACCCTGTTCGACACCGCCGACGTCTACGGCCACCGCGGCGGCTCGGAGACGCTCCTCGGCCAGGCGCTCGCCAAGCACCGCGACGAGGTGGTGGTGGCCACCAAGTTCGGCATGGACATGGGCGGCCCGCCTCACGAGGCGCGGGCCTCGCGCCGCCACATCCGGCGCGCGGTCGAAGGCAGCCTGCGCCGCCTCGGCTTCGACTACGTCGACCTCTACCAGCAGCACGCCCCCGACCGGCGCACCCCGGTGGAGGAGACCCTCGCCGCCCTCGACGAGCTGGTCGGCGAGGGCAAGATCCGCTACGTCGGCTCCTGCAACTTCGCCGCCTGGCAGATCGTGGAGGCCGACTGGGTCGCGCGCAGCCAGCACCGCACCCCGTTCGTCTCCGCCCAGAACAACTACAACCTGCTGGAACGCGACCTGGAGGAGGAGGTGGTGCCCGCCTGCCGCCGCTACGGCGTCGGCGTGCTGCCCTTCTACCCGCTGGCCAGCGGGCTGCTCACCGGGAAGTACAAGCGCGGCGAGCCGCCGCCGCCGCGCAGCCGCCTGGCCGAGCGCGGGATCACGCCGGACGACGAGACCTTCGACCGGCTCCAGGCGCTGGAGAAGTACGCCGTGCAGCGCGGCCTGACCCTGCTCGAGGTGGCCGTCGGCGGCCTCGCCGCGCAGCCGGGTGTCGCCTCGGTGATCGCCGGCGCCACCCGGCCCGACCAGGTCCGCGCGAACGTCACCGCCGCGCTCTGGGAGCCGACCCCCGAAGACCTCGCCGAGCTGGCCACGCTCGCCCCCCGCCGCCCGCAGGGCAAGCAGATCTGACCGACTTGGTACTGCCTATGGAAGTTCGTGCGTGGTCAGCGGTTTGCTGAAGGCGGGATTCGTGCTGACCCCGGGCCGGTCATGCATGCTGTCCGGGTGGTGATCTGCCAGTCTAGGACCGCTGGGGTCCGTCGCAGATTCATGGTGCTCTTGGTGAACCGATCGTCTTCCCAGCGCAATAGAGAGGCATGGACTGGCGGCCCGGCTGCGCGTGGTGCTGCCCGCCGCCGACGTGGAGGACGTTCTGCAGGAGACCTTCCTCGCAGTCTGGAAGGGCGCGGGAGGCCACCGGCCGGGTGGCTCGGTCGGTGGCTGGATGTGGGGGATCGCGCGCCGGCAGGCCGCGCTGTTCCTGCGCCGCCGGGGCCCAGCAGCGCTGCTGTTGCCCGTCGTGGTCGCGGCGGACGGACGGCATGCCAGCGACCCGGCGGAGGCGGCGCTGTCACGAGCCCAGATGACCGACGCGGTCGCCGCGCTGGGGCCTGAGGGCAGTCCGGACCGGGAG
>WNFU01000935.1_pt1 | contig 40804 bp, 38 predicted proteins | sample 5400121 | NCBI WGS metagenome assembly WNFU01 (sample SAMN13153360, study PRJNA577476) | soil metagenome | isolation source: 100 cm soil or saprolite under grassland replicate 1 | place: USA:California | collected 2016-06-15
TGAACCAGATCGGCCTGCCGACATTCGAGGCTCAGGGCGCGTTCTACGTCTTCCCGCAGATCAGCCACCTCGGCCTGACCAGCGAGGAGTTCGCCGGGCGTCTGCTGCACGAACAGCAGGTGGCCGTCATACCGGGCGATGCCTTTGGCCCGAGCGGCGCCGGCTTCGTGCGCGCCTGCTATGCGACATCTATGGATAAGATCGAGATGGCGCTGGACCGAATCGATAAGTTTATTCATACCATTACATAAACGACCAATTCTTCATTCAAGCACAGGAGGATTCACCATGGCAATCGATTACGCCACAGCCGAGCCAGGCGCGAAGGAGATCGTTCACGAGCAGCTGTACTGCGCGCTGACGGGCGTGCCCGTCAGCGCCGAGGAAGCGTACTGGGCTCCGCCGCTGGTGACCTTTCACCAGCTGATCACAGCTATCGCGCAGGGCCTGATGCATTCACCCGGCACACTTGGAACCATTCTCTTCGCCGAGCAGCCAAATGTGCCCTATGCCCCGGCCGCGCGCGAGCAGCTGGCCACCCGGCGCAGCGCTGAGCAGATCAAGCTCCTGGTGGGATTGCTGCTGGTGGTCGCCCTGATTGCCGCACCGATCCTGCTCCTGACCATGCGGTGAGGTGTATCTTGCTCTCAGTGATCATGCCTTGTTACAATGAGGCGACGACCATCCCCGACATTCTATCCAAAGTCCGCGCGGTCGATCTCGAAAAACAGATCATTGCGGTGGACGACAGCTCATCCGACGATACCTACGCGGTTCTGTGCCGGGAGGCCGTCGCCGACCCGACGATGATCGTCATTCGCCACCCGAACAATCGCGGCAAAGGCGCTGCGGTTCGGAGCGGCCTGGCCCGCGCATTGGGCGAGATCGTGATCGTGCAGGATGCCGACCTGGAGTACGACCCACAGGATTATTACGAGCTGGTCAAGCCGATCGCCGAAGGCCGTGTGAACGTGGTGTTTGGCTCGCGCTTTCTTGGCCGGCATACCGGCATGTATTTCTGGAACGCCCTGGGCAACAAGGGGCTGACTTTTCTGACCAACATGCTGTTCAACTGCTGGATCTCCGACATGGAGACCTGCTACAAAGTGATGCGCACCGAGATCATGCGCGACCTGCGGCTGGAGAGCAACGACTTCCGGCTGGAGCCGGAGATCGCCGCGAAGGTGCTCAAACGCGGCGAGCGCATCTATGAAATGCCGGTGAGCTACCTTGGCCGCACCTACGAAGAGGGCAAGAAGATGAAGCCCAGCCAGGGCCTGTATGCGGTTCTGGCGCTGCTGAAATACCGCTTCCTCAGCTGATTGCGTCTATGCCTCTTCTATCTGTCTTTCTTTGCGCCAATCTCTGGCTCGCGAATTGTTTGTCGCAATAGAATGTATTGCTTGCCGTCCCCACCTCTAGCCTGCCCTTCGACCCTTCGACATGCTCAGGGCGGGCAAGCTCAGGACGAACGGCAGCACGATACTCTTCATGTAACGTTCGTCGTTTGGTGCGCTCGTCCGGCGGGGTGAGCGCACCAAACGACGAACAGTAAAAGTACCATTGCCGCACTCACCACACTGGTGTGCTACCCCCATTCTGTGTCGATAGAAGTGAAGCGCTGCCCGAGCAAGCGGACGCCCTGTGCTATAATGGGCCGCGTTGGGCTGTCGTCCCGCGCGCCGCCGTTCATATCGCGGAAAGTGAGGTTGGTGTGCCGCTCGCCGAGATCAATGGGCATCCGATCCTGCTGACCCCTTCCGTGCTCGCCGCCGACTTCACGCGGCTGGGCGAGCAGGCGCGTGCCGCCGAGGCAGCCGGCGCCGACTGGCTACATATCGACGTGATGGATGGGCTGTTCGTCCCAAGCATTAGCTTTGGGATGCCAGTTGTCGCCGCGCTACGTCGCGTGGTTGGGGTGACGCTTGATTGCCACCTGATGATTGTGCAGCCCGAGCGCTACGTCACCGATTTCGTCAAGGCCGGCGCGAACCATATCACCGTCCACATCGAGGCGACCACGCATCTGCATCGGACCATCCAGCAGATCAAGCAGCTCGGCGTCACCGCCGGCGTGGCGCTGAATCCAGCCACCCCGCTCGGCGCGCTTGAGGAGATTCTGCCCTACCTCGACCTGGTGCTGCTGATGAGCGTGAACCCCGGCTTTGGTGGCCAGGAATATATCCCGACCACCACCAACAAGCTGACCCGGCTGCGGCACATGCTCGATGCGCGCGGCCTGGGCCATGTGCATATTCAGGTCGATGGCGGGGTTCACCAGAACAATGTGGCCGAGATCGTGCGCGCCGGCGCGACCAACCTGGTGGCCGGGTCGGCGATCTTCAGCGAGAAGCAGACAGTCGTGCAGGCGATCCAGGGCATGCGCGAGGCGTTAACGAGAGTGTAGCAGCTATCCACTTGACCCAGCCTACAATCTACAATCTACAACCTATAATCCCGGTCGTCCTCGCCGCCACCCACCACGATCCCGAGGGCCGGCTGTACGATCAGGCAGCGCGGGTGCTGCCGCAGCTCGCGCGGCTCTTCAGCGGGATTGTGATCCAGGCCACCCACGCCAGCCGGCAGCGCTCGCTCGATCTGCTCGCCGGCGCGGGCGCCTTGGTGCAGCAGGAAGAAACCGCGCAGTCGAGCAGCCTGATTCTGCTGGGCCGCGCGCGGCGGGATGCGCTGGAATGTGCCCTGCGCCTGGATGCGCCGGTGATCCTGTTCTGCGATTTCGACCGCGTGCTGCACTGGGCCGAATGCTACCCCGACGAGCTGGCGCGCGTTGTGAGTGATTTGGCCGGGCGCGATTTCACCCTGCTGGGGCGTACCGAGCGCGCCTTCGCATCGCACCCACGCATCCAGCGCGATACGGAGGCGATCGTGAACACGGTCTATGCGTCGGTCAGCGGCCATGCCTGGGATGTCACCGCCGCCGCGCGCGGGATCTCGCGCCGGGCCGCTGCGGCCATCCTGGCCGGCTGCGACGAGCAAAGCATTGGCACCGATGTGGCCTGGCCGCTGTTCCTGCAAAGGCGCGGCGGCTTCACAATCGGCTACTGCGCCACCGAAGGGCTGGAGTTCGAGACTGCCGATCGCTATGGCGATCAGGTTGCGGCGACCGGCGGGCTTGAAGCCTGGATGGCCCAGCTCGACGCCGACCCGCGGCGCTGGGCCGAGCGGCTCGATGTCGCGCGGGTCGAGGTGGCGGCGGCTGTGCCGTATACGAAGTAGAATCAGAGAGGACTTTCATGCCAAAATCAGGCATCACTCTACGTGACCAGGATTACTCTCAGTGGTACCTGGATATCGTGCAGCAAGCTGAGCTTTGTGATTATGCCGAAGTTGTTCGCGGCTGCATCGTCTTCAAACCAACTGGCTATGCGCTCTGGGAGGCGATCCAGCGCGGCCTCGACGATCGGATCAAGGCGACTGGCCATGTGAATGCGTATTTTCCGTTGCTGATTCCCAAGAGTTTCATTACTAAGGAGGCAGAGCATGTCGCCGGATTTGCCCCCGAACTCTTTGAGGTGACGCGGATCGGTACCGACGAGTTGGCCGAGCCGCTAGTGATTCGCCCGACCTCCGAGACCATCATTGGCTATTTCTACGCGAAATGGATCCGCAGTTACCGCGACCTGCCGCTGCTGATTAATCAATGGGCGAACGTGATGCGGGCCGAGATGCGCACCCGGCCGTTTCTGCGCACCGCCGAGTTTCTCTGGCAAGAGGGTCACACCGTCCATGTGGATGAGGCCGACGCCGAACGCGAGACGCTGATGATCCTGCACGACGTCTATGCCGATTTTGTCGAGCAAGAAATGGCTGTGCCGGTGATCAAAGGGCTCAAGACCGAAAAAGAGAAGTTCCCCGGCGCGCTACGCTCGTACAGCATCGAAGCGATGATGCAAGATGGCCGCGCACTGCAGGCCGGCACGTCGCACAACTTGGGGCAGAACTTTGCCAGGGCGTTCAACATTAGCTTCACCGATCAGAACAACACGATTCAGACCGCCTGGACCACAAGTTGGGGCGCGAGCACGCGGCTGATCGGCGCGCTGATTATGAGCCATTCCGACGACGAAGGGTTGATTGTTCCGCCACGCCTGGCCCCAACTCAGGTGGTCGTGGTGCCGATCTATAAGAACGACGCCGAGAAAAGTGCCGTGCTCGCCGCGGTCGCGCAGATTACCTCACCGTGGAAAGGCCGTCTGCGTTTCAAGATCGACGATCGCGACAACCTGACGCCGGGGTTCAAGTTCAACGAATGGGAAGTCAAGGGCGTGCCTGTGCGTGTGGAGGTTGGGCCGAAAGATGTCGAGAAGGGCAGTGTGGCTGTGGCGCGCCGCGACATGCCTGGCAAGGCCGGCAAGGCTTTTGTGCCGCAGGCCGGCCTCACCGAGCGCCTGGAGCAACTACTGGTTGATATCCAGCAGAATCTCTACGACCGAGCGTTAACGTTCCGCGCCGACCATACCGCCGATGTCGCTACCTACGACGATCTCAAAGCGCAGGTCGAGCGCGGCTTTGCTCGCTGCTATTGGGCCGGCTCTACTGAAGACGAGCAGCGGATTCAAGACGAAACCAAAGCCACAATTCGCTGCATACCGCTTGAACAGCCCGGCAGCACGGGCAAATGTGTCTACACGAGTAAGGAGACCACTCAGCAGGTCATTTTTGCGCGGGCATACTAACGACTGCCGAACTGAGACGGATCTGCTCACAGATTATAACCATTTTGCGCCTGCATAAACACTTGGTGGAACATAGAATAGCAGCAATGCTCAAGTGAAATATGCTAGAGATCTGTGAATAGGAAAATACTATGAACCTGGATTTCGAGCGAGTTAGCCACGTTTGGCGCGACGAGAGCGAAGCCTATATCGAGCAACTTACTGATCAGATCCCATCTCGCGCAGGATCTTCGTATGCCGCTATTCCGCGCGATCAGTTGCTCGCATCAGCCAGGCAGGCCGTGACCGCTTGGCAAGCCGCGCTCGACAGCGGCGATGGTACTCCAGTCTATGAGTACGCGCGCTCGATCGGGCAACGCCGCGCCGAGGCCCATGTCACCATGGATGAAATCATGCGGGTGGTGGATATCCTCCGCGAGACAGTCTGGCAGGCGCTAGGGCGCGCGTACGCCGCTGGCGATTGGGATATGCCTGTCGTGGCAAACATCGAGCACTGGCTCCACGAAATGCGCAATGGCGTCGTACGTAGTTACGGAGTGACGTTGGATCAGTCCGAACAGAATCTTGCCGAGCGCGAGCAGGCGATCGAATATCAACGCCGGCTCATTCAGGAGCTGTCGGTACCAATTGTGCCGATCGATGAGGGCGTGCTTGTGCTACCGCTTGTCGGCGCAATAGATTCGCGCCGGGCCTCGCAGGTGATGGAAGCGGCGCTCGATAAAATCGTCGAGTTTCAAGCCGATGTGCTGATCTTGGATATCACTGGCGTGCCGCTGGTTGATACTGGCGTGGCGAACTACCTGCTTCAGATGGCGCGTGCGGTCAAACTGTTGGGCGCCCAAATTGTGCTGGTCGGTATTGGCGCCGAGATCGCCCAGACGATGGTTCAGCTTGGCGTCGAGCTGCGCGATGTCACCACGCGATCGAACCTGCAAGCGGGCATTGCGTTTGCTCTGGCGCGGCGGGGCTTTGCAATCAGTCCGCTCGCGGAAACTGGCGACGTGCTGGCATAAAATCAGTGCGCAAAATGCGGCGCTTGCGCAGCAGAAACGGCGCGTAGCATCATTATTACGACGGCCCGAGCACTATGGTGTTCGGGCCGTCGTTCTAGCGCCCGATTGACATCATGTTCACACTGGCGTAGACTGAATTTCGGCCGACCGCCAGATCATGAACATTTGAGGTATTGTATGCTCGATCGTGCCTGGCATCCCAAGAGCGCCTTGTTGATCGCCGCACTGCTACTAACGGCTTGCTCAGGCTCCGCAGGCCGCTCTGCGCCGGCCGTCCTTGCAACGCCTCAACCAATCGCCACGAGTATTCCCGAGGTTGTATCTACACAGCCGCCTGCCACAACCATAGCGCCAACCGCCATACAGCCGGCTGTCGCAACCGCAGCGCCGGTCGCTACGCCTGAGCCTGAGGCGGCGACTACTCGCCCGCTCGCGGATGGTGCGGGACAGGTGGTGCTGCAGCTCAGTGTCGGCACTGGGGATGCCGAGGTCGGCGTCGTGAAAGAAGATCCGAACACTATCGGCCCGCGCTCATTTCGGATCGGCGCGGATGGCTCGATCCGCCTACTCGACAATGTGAATAAGCGGGTGCTGTTCTTTGATCAAAGCGGCAAAATCGCGCGCACACTTCCAATCGCCGCGGCGCAGGATCCGCAGGATTTTATTGTTAATAACGCCGGCGAAGTGTTTGTGTTGGATCGTGCTGGCAGCCAGGTGCTACGATACGGCCCGAAGGGCGATGTGACGGCCACGATGACGCTCAGCCCAGGCGTTGCTGCGAGCGCCGACGGTATAATGCTGACTGCAGCCCAAGATCTGATGCTCGTACAGAATAATCAGTCGTTCTGGGTGCTTGTTCATCAAGGCGCGATCGTGCCGCCCGAAATCCAATCGCTGACAATGCGAGCAGGGACAGTGACGCCACGCAGCCCGACATTTTTCCAAACTACATTAACCGAAACCCGCACGCCGTACTTGCACATCGTAGGGCTGCGCCGCGGCCCTACAAGCGATCTGATCGCCGATGTCGATGGGCGCCAGATTCTACTGCCCAGCGACGCGCAATTCTTCAACGTCGATCGAGCAATGAACCTCTATTTTACGCGCACATCGCCCGAATCCGACGCGTTTGATGTCTGGCGAGTCAACCCCGATGGTACGCCAGTGGGCGGGGTGCATATTCCCACCGGCACCTGCGGTGTCTCCTGGCGATCACTATACGTTGATCAGACCGGCGTGGCCTGGACGATGTGTGTGAGCGAGAGCGGCGCGACGATCACCCGCTACCCATTGCTCGGCTTCGATGGAACGCCCTTATCCGAACCAGCGAACGATGCTGCCGATGTACCATGGAAGCCGGGAGCACGGCTCGCCGCGGCCTGATAGGCCGATCCGGCGCCGTGCGCGCTGTAGCGAAATCTATGGCCTGGGCGAATGTTCGCCCAGGCCGTTATGTTAGAATAGCCTCAATGAGAAAATTCTATCTTGTTGGATGGCTGACGCTAGCGCTGCTGATTGCATGTGATAGCCAGCAGCGCCCTGATGCCGGGGCCCAAACGACATCTACGCCTGGCCCAACGCGGCAGGCTGCTCAAGCTCCTACCGATACGCGGCCAACGGCTGAGCCCACACCGGCGTCCCCGAGCCGCACACCGGTTCGACCAACTATACAAGCCACGGCCACCGAGGCGCCCGCAACTGCAACGGCCATCCCGGCTGCCACCGTCAAGCCGGTGGCACCGACGAACCCACCCGCCATGCCGACCAAGCACGCGTATGTCTTTCCAGTGCGCAGCAGCGGCAAGGTGACTTATGGTAAGACGCATCACGACTACCCGGCCACCGACATCTTTTGTTCGGTCGGCAGTGAGTTTCTGGCCGTCACCGATGGCGTCGTCGATTTTGTGAGCCGTGAGGATCGCTGGGATCCGAAGATCGACGACGGGGCGACGCGTGGCGGCCTTTCTGTCGCGATCGTTGGCGACGACGGGGTGCGCTACTATGGATCGCATCTTTCACACGTGGCCGATGGCATCGCGCCGGGTGTGCGCGTCACGGTGGGGCAGGTGCTGGGGCTCACCGGTCAGAGCGGCGACGCGATCGTCACGCCGCCGCACCTACATTTTGGCATCTCGCACCCAACCACCCCCGACGATTGGGCGGTGCGGCGCGGCGAGCTCTGGCCTTATCGGTATTTACGGGCCTGGCAGCGTGATGAGAATGTGACACCGGATCTGACAAAGTGACACGGTGAGCGGGTGACAAGGTGACGATTAGACTTCGTTTTCTGTCACCTTGTCATCTTGTCACGATTTGAGCTGCTGCACCGTCTCGGCATCCAAGCGCTTGATCACGGCGACAAGCAACTTCGCGGCATTATCGAAGTCGTCGCGGTGCATAATCGCGGCATGAGTATGAATATAGCGCACCGGCACGCCGAGGACCAGCGAAGGCACCCCGGCGCCGAACAGGTGGATCTTCCCGGCGTCGGTGCCGCCAGCGGCAATCACATCGAATTGGTATGGAATTCCCTCGGTCTTGGCCGTGTCGATCACTAAGTCGCGCAGGCCCACATGTGGAATCATCGAAGCATCGTAGAGCAAGATCACCGGGCCGCCGCCGAGCTTACCCTGCGCTTCGTCGGCGCTGATACCTGGCGTATCGCCGGCAATGCCCGTATCGAGCGCAAAACCAATGTCGGGGTTAATCGCATACGTCGTCGTCACTGCGCCGCGCAGCCCAACCTCCTCTTGCACATTGCCGACGCCGTAAACCTCGTTCGGGTAGGATTGGCCTTTCAGGCGACGCAGCACCTCGATCGCCAGCGCGCAGCCAAAGCGATTATCCCAGGCCTTCGCCATCAGCAACTTCTCGTTTTTCATCACCGTGAACGGGCAGATCGGCACCACCGGGTCGCCGGGCCGGATACCGAAGGACTCGGCCTCGGCGCGCGAGCCGGCGCCGACGTCGATAAACATGTCCTTCTTCTCATAGATCTTTTTGCGCTCCTCGGGCGTTAGCAGATGCGGCGGTTTTGAACCAATCACACCGACGATGACGCCCTGGCGCGTATGCACTTCGACGCGCTGGGCCAGCATCACCTGTTCCCACCAACCGCCTAATGTCTGGAATTTGAGATAGCCGTCGTCGGTGAGGCGCGTTACCATGAACCCGATCTCATCCAGATGGCCAGCAAGCACAATCCTTGGCCCGCCCGCCAAGCCGCCGCGCGCCCGGCCAATAATCGAGCCGATGTTATCGGTCGTGATCTCGCCAAGCGGCTCCATGTGCCGGCGCATGACCCGCCGGGCCGGCTCCTCAAAACCGGAGACGCCAGGCGCATCGGTGAGCTCTTTCAGCATTTTGAGTGTTTCATCCATAGTGTTTCTCCTCTATATGCTACAGCGCATGTGGCGGCTTCCCCCTACACTCCACCTAAAAGTTTAGCGTGTCATAAGCAAGATTGTACACGACAATCAAAGGTTAGCAGGGCGTATTGGCTGATACAGACGATGCTGCATAATGTATTCTATCACCGGATCTGGTGTCAGGTAGCGAATCGACTGGCCAGCCGCGACGCGCTCGCGTAAGAGCGTGCTGGAAATATCGAGTCGCGGCCCTGCCACCAGGAGCATTCGCTCGGCCAAGCGCGGAAATGTACGGATAAGCTGTTCACGATCGGGGGCAGCTCCCGGCCGCCCGATTACCACAACTCGCGCCAATTCAATGATCCGTTCTGCGGCATACCAATGACCTAGATCGCTGGCCGCATCCGCTCCAAGGATGAAATAATATTCGCCGGGATGGCTTTTGTGGAACTCTTCTAAGGTTATGACGCTATACGACGGCCCTGGTCGCTCGATCTCGATTGGCGAGACCTCAAACGCCGTATTCGAGGCGCATGCCAGCCGTGCCATCTCGAAGCGCTGCGCCGACGCCGCACCGTGGCCGCTGTGCTTGAGCGGCTGCCGTGCGGCGGGAACAAACACGACCCGATCGAGCTGCAGTGTGACGCGCGCTTCCTCGGCAATTGCGAGGTGCCCGTAGTGGATAGGATCAAACGAGCCGCCTAAAATGCCGATACGTGGGGTCATATTTTAATCCGTGGTGGTCCAATATTCGCTTCTACTGCGTAAGTCTATCAGTAGAGATAAAAATACAGGGCAGACTATCATGTCCGCCCTGTGTGTATCAACAACAGAAGTTCAATGCAGTTGGTATTCGATTTCCATGCCTTCTTGCAAAAGATTCCAAATAAGCCAAGGCAGCATGTGTTGATCTTCGTTCACGAGGTCTTCAGTATATGGCTGAATGAGCTCGGCGACATCCTGACGCGTCAGGTGGTAAGCGCGCGGCCCAAGCCGCTGATACAAGCGCATCGCTAATAAATCGCTCAGCTCTTGGAGATCGCGTTCAGGCAATGTTCCACCGGTTGAATACTGTCGTCCACGCATGGCCTAGCCCTCGTAATCATCGGCGCGCGCACGACGGCGGCGCTCTTCTCCTTGATAATAACGCGCTTCGCGCGGGTCCATTCGCGGGTCTTGCCTGCGCCGCCGCTCCTCCTGATCATGTTCAGCCGGCGCTTGGAGCGCCATCTCGTGGCGCTCGGCCTCGGCACGCGTCGTCAGCGTCGAGCGCGTGAGGCTTTCGCTAATATACTCGAGCACATCACGAATATCTTCATTATCATCGAGCATGCCATCGAAGGGCATGGCCACACCACTAACTGTCTTAACCGTTTGACCAACCTCACGCAGTGTGCGATCGATGCCGCCGACCAGGCTGCGCATCACCGCCGCAAGTTCCTCGCGCTCGTCGACCGTCAGATTGGCGAAGCCGACCAAGGCTTTCTCCTGCGCGCGCAACAGCGTAGCTCTGAGTATCGCAATATCGGCTTGCGTTTGCAATTCGTAGCGCTTGACCAAGTGCGCCTGACGAACTTGCTCGACCAACTCGTCGGATGAGACCGGCGTCCAGAGCAGTGCTGGGATAATAATGAAGCCAATCATGCCAATAAAGACCTGCTGATAGATCAGGCCACTTTCGGCGACCACTTGCTGCGCGGCCCACCAGCTCCATTGAATTTGGAACGAATAATACAAAAGATAGAACGAGCAGGCGATCACTACCGCGTAGCCCCAGGTTTTGGCGTTCACTTTTTGCAGCAGCATGCCGCCAGGACTCCACGGAATCAAGAAGCTCACCAGGCTTGGCGGAGCAAGCACGAGGATCGCTGTGAAGGCCGCCGCGACGACCTTATTATCGGGGATGAGAGTCGATTGCACGCCCCACCAATAGACCGCCGAGCCGCCCATGGCAATCAGCGCCAGAATCGCGAGCAATGATTTTGAGGTAAACTGGAAATTGGAGCCGCGCCGGCGCTGGCTCCGCATCATATCAAGGTATCGACTGCTCACAAAAGCCTCCTTGCTCCATCGAGAACGTCGACATGGAAGCTGAATGCATGGCACATCTGAGGACAAATCATTTCTGAGCCTTTAAAAATGAGAAAGAGCCCCACGGTCTGTCTAGGCACAGATCCGTTGGGCGCTTTGCTATAATTCCTGTCGTCGAATAACAACGATACGGCAACACGTGCTGGCCTCGATTTACTTCGAAACGACGACTTCGGATTGTTCGATATACGCCTCAACGCTTTCTGTGTATCCCGCAGCGTTCATGCGCGCTCGAACCGCCTCAGAAATAGCCGTTAATCCAAAGTCCTGGTTGATTCGATAGGGAACTTCCAAAGCCGGACGGCGATCATTCCGCAAAATGAATTGCGCCTGCGCCGGAAATTCACCACGAATAGTACCAATCTCAAGCGATTGGCCCGTCATTGGATCATACCATAACAAAGCGACATCATTATTAGCAATATATAAACGTTGTTGGTCAAAAACGTGCCGTTCGATCTGTTGGGCCCGCCAGCGCTGCTCGTTATTCAGCGGTACCGCCGTCTGAGGTATAACCACCACTGCTGGCGTCTCCGATGGCGCAGACGCCGATATGGTTGGCGATGACGAGATTGTTGGCGTGGCTGGCGCTACCTGAGTTGTCTCGACCGGTTGGTTCGCCGTCGGCGCCGTTTCGGCATCAGCTGTGACAGGTGCCGTACCGATCGCTGGCATTCGTGTTGGCGGTGTGGCAGTTCGCGTTGTACGTGGTGAGGATGGCGTGTTGATTTGAAGCGGCTGCCCGCATCCAGTCACCACCACCACGATCAGCGCGAGCCAACAATAACGCACGTGTACCACGTTGATTATAAGAACTTTTGTTCTAAAAAGCAACCGCAGTGTACCATGCTCTTGCGAGTATGTCAAGAAAACAGACTGCGATTCACTCCTTATTTGTGCGCTTGAAATCGGCTAGACTCGTTGCACGCGGTTTCACTCGATTGCCAATCAACATTACTTATCACGGCGCCTGCGTCAATTGGCATACGACACAAGCTAAGCGCCGCAAGTATATGGCGAGGTTTTACACCCCAATCAAGGAAGACGCGATCAGATCACTTGTTCTGAATGATTGCAAAGAGTTAAAACACGCTTACGATTGTACACGCTCGTGCGATTATTGTCAATATAGATTTGTTAATAAATGTAGCGAGCGATTTGATTTGCCACAGGCTTGACAGACGTGGTATAATACGTTTCACAAGCGAAGCGTTGCAATAGCATCCTCTATCGCTTGTAAAGATAGTACTACCCCGTGCTATCACGTTGTTCGCATCCCCCAGGCTGTATCAGGGCTTATTCCGCCGCACGCGCGGTTTACATGCGCGATGCAGCCCGGCACAAACCTCAATTGATGATGATTCAATCATCCGCCAACATCCTCACGGATAAACAACCTGCTCTGCTGAGTTGCGCTATGGTGGTGCGTCTTTTACATGTCCTCAATATAGGTTGAAGGATCCAACGGGAATATCGTGTTTTCTTGCAATAATATGGTTTTATTGAAGTATACCGGTAACGTAATTTGCCGGTAAGGAGCAGTGTGTGCCACGTATACGAACAAAAAATAATCATGAGGCACCGGCTGAGTTTATCGAAACAAGAGAAAGAACGCCGGTGGTGAACGTGGCGGAACTTGAGACGAAGACCCTGAACGATTTACGCGAGATGGCGCGTACCAGCGGCATTAGCGGCGTCAGCGGCCTCAAGAAGCAGGATCTGATCTTCAAGCTTCTGCAAGCCCAGACCGAAGAGGCCGGTCATAGCCTCAGCGATGGTGTTCTCGATATCGTTTCCGATGGATTTGGCTTCTTGCGCGGTCCCCGGTTGTTGCCCGGCCCCGACGATGTGTATGTTTCCCAATCGCAGATCCGCCGCTTTGGCCTGCGAACTGGCGACCGCGTATGGGGCCAGATCCGCCCGCCAAAGGAGAGCGAGCGCTACTTCTCGCTGCTGCGCGTCGAACTGGTTAACAATATGGACCCCGAGACGGCGCGTAAACGTCCCTCGTTCGATCAGTTGACGCCGATCTTTCCGAATGAACAACTGCATCTGGAAACCGAGCCGAATGTGCTGGCGACCCGCATGGTCGACCTGATTGCGCCGATCGGTCGCGGGCAGCGCGGTCTGATTGTCTCACCGCCCAAGGCCGGCAAGACCCTGCTGCTGAAGGCGATCGCTAATGGTATTACCGCGAACCACGCGGATGTGCATCTGATGGTCTTGCTGATCGGCGAGCGGCCGGAAGAGGTGACCGATATGAAGCGCTCGGTCAAGGGTGAGGTGATCTCCTCGACCTTCGACGAGCCGGTCGAGGATCACACCAAGGTGGCCGAAATGACGCTCGACCGCGCCAAGCGCTTGGTCGAGGGCGGGCAGGACGTGGTGATCTTGATGGATTCAATCACCCGCCTGGCGCGCGCCTACAACCTAGACATGCCGCCCAGCGGGCGCACGCTCTCCGGCGGTATCGACCCAGTGGCGCTCTACCCGCCCAAGCGTTTCTTCGGCGCCGCGCGCAATATCGAGAACGGCGGATCGCTCACGATCATCGCCACCTGCCTGGTCGATACCGGCAGCCGTATGGATGATGTGATCTACGAGGAGTTCAAAGGTACCGGCAATATGGAGCTGCATCTGGATCGCAAGCTCGCGGAGAAGCGCGTCTTCCCGGCGATCGATATCACCCGCAGCAGCACGCGCCGTGAGGAGTTGCTGCTGGGCGACAACCTGCGCCAGGTATGGACGCTGCGCCGGATGGTGAGCATGCTGGGTGAGAACGAAGGTACTGAGCTGGTGCTGACGCGTATGTCGAAGACCCGCACCAATACTGAGTTCTTGACGACGCTGACCAAAGCGAGCTAGCAGTTGCCGGTTGTCTGTTGTCCAGCGTCCGTTGTTTGATTGGCTCTCCAAGAGGAGGGAGAATGATGAAGAGACTTGGTCTGGCGCTCGCGCTGTTCTGCGTCCTCGCGCTGCCCACAAGCGCATGGGGGGCGACTGTAGGCAAGCTGGCGAACATCAGCAACGATGGGCCTGCGGACAATGGCGACAACGAGGTCGACATCGCGATCAATCCCACGAATCCGCAGAACCTCATTGCTGCCTGGAACGACTACGGCCCAGGCAGCTCCTGCGGCCTCGGCTACTCGACCAACGGCGGCCAGACGTGGGGCACGAGCTGGCTCAGCGGCGTCACACCCGAGGGCGGCAACCCGACGTTCGACTACGGTGCCGGCGACCCGTCCGTCGGCTTTCTGAACGACGGCACTGCGATCCTGAGTTGTGCCGCCTGGGGTGCCAGCAAGAGCCAGCCGAGCGCGATCTTCGCCAGCCGGTCCACCGATGGCGGCAAGACATGGCAGCCGGCCCAGCAGCTGACCTTCGGTCAGAACCTCGGCCACCTGCAAGATCACAACATGCTCACGATCGACCGCTACAACGATCGAGCGCTCGTCGCCTACTCCGTCTGGAACGGTTACCGTGCGCGCTCCTACGCGTTGATCTCGTCCGACGGTGGGCGCATGTACCAGGGGCCGTACGAGATCGCGTCCGACTACACGGCGAACGCAGTCGACAGGTTCGACGTGTCGCTCGCGGGTGCGCCCGACGGGACGATCTACGCGACTTCCGGTATCTGGCAGTACGTGAATGAGTGGAACGAGCAGGCGGTGGTCGTCAGCCAGATGCGACCGGGCGAAACGAAGTTCTCCCGGAGCGTCAAGGTGCGGGACCTCGTGCCGGCGCCGTATACGCTGCCTGGGGAGTCGTGGCGCACCTCGATGCAGGCCTCTATCGGCGTTGAGGCCGATGGGACCGTCGATCTCCTCACCGGCGACTTCGTCACCGGCAACCTTGACATGTATCTGGCCCGCTCGACCGACCACGGACTGTCCTTCCCGAGCCAAGTCAACCTGACCAGCGACTCGAATGATCAGGTCATGCCCTGGTTGTCGATCGCTCCCAGCGGCCGGATCGACACGATCTTCTACGACTACAACCGCTCGACCGGGCTCATGGACGCTGTCTACGGTCAGGTGGCGCCCGACGGGACGACGATGATCCGGACGGTCATCCAGCGGGGCATCGACGGCGACGCGCAGCCGCCGCGCGGCCCGGACCACACCCCATTCATGGGCGACTACCTGGGGATCGACTCGACCGACAACCTCGTCGCCGTCTCGTGGACGGGCAACGGCCCTGCGTCGCAAGACGTCTACGCCGCCACGCTGCGGCCATAGCTTCGCGCAGAGGGAGGGCTTCGGCCCTCCCTCTGGTTACAGGAGCTCGCGCTTCCGGGTCACAACGCCGAGGCCATGCAGCACAATGAGTGCGGTGCACCATCCATGCCTGTCACCGGAACGGGCGAGCTTCTTTAAGCTGGTGCCGGTGGGCAGGATCAGGCGTTCACACCTGGGTTGACGGACATTTGACTCATATAGAAGGATGAACGACGTGCGTTGTACAACTTGTGATGCAGAGCTCGCACCCAACGCAAAATTCTGCACCAAATGCGGCACACCTGTGAACGCGACGCCATCGCCGCCACCGACAACAGGAGGATCAGCTGCCATGACTGATAGCTATACCAATCAACCCGGCGAACGCCTGGATCTCCCATCGCCGAATGTCGCGATGCGCGGCAAAGGCACCACCGGCATGGAGTACCAGATCATCGGCACCACGCTCCAGGCGGTGATCCTCGAGCTCGATCCCGGCGAAACGGTGTATTCCGAGAGCGGCGGCATGGCCTGGATGAGCGGGAATATCGCGATGCAGACGAGCGGGCGCGGCGGCGGCTTAGGCGGCATGTTCAAGCGCGCAGTCTCAGGCGAATCGATGTTTCTGGTGGAATATACCAGCCAGGGCGGCAAGGGCATCGTCGCCTTCGCCTCCGACTTCCCCGGTAAGATTGTGCCCGTGAACCTTGGGCCCGGCCAGCAGATGATCGCTCAAAAACAGGCGTTTCTCGCCGCTGAGAAGACTGTGGCGATGGACATCCACTTCCGCAAGAAGCTTGGCGCCGGGTTCTTCGGCGGCGAGGGCTTTATCATGCAGAAGCTGACTGGCCCCGGTGTGGCGTTTGTCTGTCTCGACGGCGAGATTATGGAGTACACGCTTGGCCCGGATCAAATTCTGAAAGTCGATACTGGCCATGTGGCGATGTACGAGCCGAGCGTGACCTTCGACATCGAAATGATGAAGGGCTTCCGCAATATTTTGTTCGGCGGCGAAGGCCTGTTCTTGGCGACCCTGCGCGGCCCTGGTCGTGTTTGGCTGCAGACGATGCCGACGATGAATCTAGCCAAGGCGATCGCGGAATATCTCCCCAGAGCCTCAGGCGAGAACCGCGGCCCGAGTATCGATCTTGGCAACCTGCTCGGCGGCGGCTAGATCGCGACTTTGCCCAATTCTGGTTGAGCAGACGAAGGACGAACGACGAAGGACGAAAGCATGCGCTCCTTGGTCGTTCGTCCTTTGTCCTCATCAGCAGCGGCATAGATGTTGCCACAAGCGTGATCGACAGCAGGAGCGAGGCGATGACAGAACAAGAGCCGATTCTTAAGCCGGGGCCCGATCCGCAGCGGGCCAAACTCATCTATAGGCTGCTTGGCGAAGCCTATGGCATCAAGCCATGGAAGCCGCGCCGCGAGCCATTGCATGAGCTGATCTCGACCATCCTATCGCACCGGACTACCCAAGCGAACGAGGCCAAGGCGTTCGACCAGCTCTGGCAAAAATATGGCAGCTGGTCGGCGATCTGCGATGCACCGGCCGAAGGAATCGCCGAAGCGATCGCGCCCGCGAATTGGCCGGAGGTCAAGGCGCCGCGAATCAAAGCGGTGCTGCAACGGATCATCGACGAGCGGGGCGAGCCGAGCATCGACTTCCTGGCCGATCTGCCGGCCGAGGCGGGGTTGGAATGGCTGCAATCGCTGCCAGGAGTTGGGCCAAAGACGGCGTCGTTGGTGCTGCTGTTCTGCTTCCATAAGCCGGTGCTGCCGGTCGATACGCATGTTCACCGTGTCAGCCAGCGGATCGGGCTGATTGGCCCCAAGGTCTCGGCCGAGCAAGCCCACACCCTGCTGGCGAGCCAGCTGCCGCACGACGCCGACGTGCTGTGGAACTTCCACCTGAACATGCTGCGCCATGGCCAGCGCATCTGCGTATGGGAGCGGCCGCGCTGCGAGCAATGTGTTCTGCGCGAACATTGCGATTATGCTCACGCCCACGGCCGTGATAAGCCATAATATTATCATCTTCCCCTCAGTCGCTCACCTGTTCACCTGCGCATCCGTTCATGGTACAATACTTAGACATCGTTATCAGACGTGTTCATCCTTGGGGAGCAGAAAACCTATGTCCGCGCTTGCTCGTTTCGAATCCTTCATGGAAAATATGGTCGAAGGCTCGGTTGCCCGCCTCTTTCGTAGCCCAATACAGCCGGCGGAGATTGCCAAGCGTTTGGAACGGGCGATGGAGACCCAGCAGACCATTAGCGTACGCCGCATCATCGTGCCGAATCTGTACCGCGCGTTTCTTAACCCGCAGGATCTGGCGGCATTCACCCCAATTCGCGCCGAGATGGAACACGAAATGGCGACGTATCTGGCTGAACTTGCGCAAGAGCGCGGCTTCACAATGATCGAGCATCCACGCGTCGAGCTTGGCTCCGATCCGAGCGTACCGCGCCGTAATATCCAGGTCGTCGCCGAGACTGTCAGCGCGCCGCCCGACCCGGATGCAGCGCACACACAGATCTTCCAACCGGCGAACGCGCCGGCGGCGCAGTCGCGCACGCGCTTGCTGCTTAGCACACCGGCTGGAAGGCATGTTATTCCGCTCGAGAGTACACAGATCACGATTGGACGCGGCCTGAACAACGACGTTATTCTTGAGGATACGCGCGTTTCTCGGCACCACGCGCAGCTGCGCTACCGCGCGCGTCGCTTCTGGGTCACCGATCTTGGCTCGACGAACGGCACCTATGTGAACGGCGAGCATATTGAAGAAAAGGCGCTGCGCGATGGCGACACGATCTCGTTGGGTGGGTTGGAGTTGACCTTCAAAGAAGCCTAATCGCGGCTTCGCCGAGCTTTCTTAAGCGTAAAACGCACGGTAGGCGCCGACTTGCGGATAATGCTTGCTTTGTATTACGCACTACGCAATACTTTGTATGTTTGATTTGACCAATTTTTCGATTGATATTCTGGTGCTCATCCTGCGCGTTGCGGTGGTCCTGTTGCTGTATTTCTTCCTCTGGCAAGTCTTGCGCTTTGTCATGCGCGATCTCCGTACCGGCGGGCAATTGGCGTCGAGCGGCACCAATAGCCCATACGGCCAGTTGCTGGTTTTGCGAGCGGGCGCCAGCGGCGTGGCGGCCGGCAAAACATTCCCACTCGGCCCGAGTAATATTATCGGGCGCAGCATGGAAAATTGCGAGATCGCGCTGAACGACACGTTCCTCTCATCACAGCATGCCCGCTTGGAACTTCAAGGCGATGTATGGGTGCTCGAAGATCTCAACAGTACCAACGGCACCTTTGTCAACGAGATCGAAGTCCGCGATGCCACCGGCGTTGAAGAAGGCGATATTATTCGTGTCGGGCGCGTCGAGATGCGGCTCGTACGCTAAGCTTCCCTAGCGATTAGAATGCGCTGTGGCAAGTTTGGCGCGTTTGCAGCCCACTTTCAGCTGTGATATACTTATCAAAGTCGTTAGGATTGTAGCCACTTTGTCAGTATAGGTCCAGTTGCGGCATATCGCTACTGGATAACAGGCCATGCGCCTGGTTTAGAATCGCGCAGTCCGCATCAGCAAAGGAGCGCAGTCGTGCTTGCTAACTACGCTTTTATTGGCCTCTTCTTCATCGCCGCTGCGTCATTTCCGATTCTCCCATTGGTTGGCGCCTATTTCCTTCGCCCTTCGCGCCCGACCGAGATTAAGCTCGATACCTACGAGTGCGGATTGGAAGCAATCGGCGATATCTGGGTGCAGTTCAAAGTACAATACTACCTTTACGCGCTGGCATTCGTGGTTTTCGATATCGAAGTGGTGTTTCTGTATCCCTGGGCCGTCGCGTTCAACCAGCTCGGCTTATTCGCGCTGGTCGAGATGGCGATTTTCTTGCTGATCTTGATCGGCGGCTTGGTGTACGCCTGGCGTAAAGGCGCTTTGGAGTGGATTTAACGATAGAACAAAGAACAAAGAACCGGGTACCCTCTGGGTGAACAAACCGTACGCGACCTCTTGTTCTTTGTCTTTTGTTCTCTGTTCTCGGATAAGGTGACAATAATGGCTGACGATAAAGACACCCAATTGGAGCTTGAAAAGCAAGGTGTGTTCATCTCGACAATCAACCGATTTTACAATTGGGGGCGTCGCTCCTCGGTTTGGCCAATGGCGTTTGGCCTGGCCTGCTGTGCGATCGAGATGATGGCGACCGGCCTTTCGCGCTACGACCTGGCGCGCTTTGGTGCCGAGATGTTCCGCGCTTCGCCGCGCCAAGCCGATCTAATGATCGTTGCCGGCACGGTGACGAAAAAGATGGCGCCGCAGGTTGTGCGGTTGTACAACCAGATGCCTGAGCCGCGCTATGTCATTTCGATGGGCGCCTGCGCGACCTCGGGCGGGCCGTTTCGCGATGGCTACAATGTGCTGCGCGGGATCGACCTATTCCTGCCGGTCGACGTCTACATCCCCGGCTGCCCGCCGCGCCCGGAGGCGCTCTTGCATGCAATCATGACCTTGCAGACGCAGATCGACAACCAGAAGCTCAACCGCGTGCGCTGGTATGGGAAGCGCGAGGCCAAAGATTTCCCGGTGCCAACCTTCGGCAAGCGGGGGCTGGAGATCGACGGCAAGCTGGTCGACCCAGTGGGTGGCCTGCCGCTGCTCAGCCCGTATAGCTCGCCGCTCGCGGGCGAGCAGCGCAGTGGCAAAATCGAGCATCCCGAGATGGCGCGCCATTTCCCGATTATGGACGACTCGGTCGAGCTGGAGTCGCCGCACAAGGCCAGCGGTGTTGCGCCCGAGATCGCCGCCGACGACCTGAAACGCAAGGCGGAGGTACCCAGTGCCTAACATCAGCCCCGCCGAGCTGAAAGAGCGCTTTACACGCGATCTGCCGGGCGCCCTGGCGCCTGCGCGCCCCAAGATCAAGCCCGCCGAGAACGGGCGCGCCGCCGAAGTTCCCGCCAGGGCCAAAAAAGGCGAAGAAGGGCCGGTCGATTTGCTGGCTACCGACGACGCGGTAGTGCTTGCCGATCGCATTCCCGACGTGGCGCAGTATCTGAGCGACAAACTGGGCTACACCTTCCTGAGCGATATCACCGCGGTCGACTATCTGACCGACGGCGTGATTGAGGTGATCTATCGTTTCGCGCACCTCGATGGCGGCCCAACGCTGCCAATCAAGACGCGTGTACCGCGCGAGCGCCCGGTGATTCCATCGATCACACCGTTCTGGCCGGGCGCCGACCTGCAAGAGCGCGAAGCGTACGATATGTATGGGGTCGAGTTTCCCGGGCATCCGAACTTGACCCGCGTTTACATGTGGGATGAGTTTGAAGGCTTCCCCATGCGCAAAGATTTCCCCAAGCAGGGCGATAAATATCTCGGCGACGGAGAGGAGTAGTTGGTTGCCCGTTGTTCGTTGTCCGTGGTTTTCTGGCAACTGACAATTGGCAACTGACAACTGACAGCTATGCTAAAGACACAAGAACTGCAGATTAACATTGGCCCACAGCATCCTTCAACGCATGGGGTGTTCCGCCTGGTCGTGACAGTTGACGGCGAGACGATCGTCGACCTCAAGCCGGTGTTTGGCTACCTACACCGCAATCACGAGCAACTGGGCGAGGTTTCGACCTATATCCAATCCATGCCATTCACTGATCGGCTCGACTACTTCAACTCGATGGCAAATAACTTCGGCCTGGCGCTGGCGGTCGAGAAGCTCGCCGGAATCGAGGTGCCGCAGCGCGCGAACTACATTCGCGTGCTGATGGCCGAGCTAACGCGCATCCTCAACCATGCCACGGCGGTCGGGTTTATGATCAACGACATGGGCGCATGGCAGACACCGCTGGCCTTTGGTATGCGCGAGCGCGAGAAGATCCTGGACCTGTTCGAAATGGCCAGCGGCGCGCGGATGATGTGCAACTACTTCCGCTTCGGCGGCGTTTGGCGCGATCTGCCGCCCGATTTTATGCCGCTGCTCAACGACCTAATGAAGGGTCTGCCCACGTTCTTCGACGAGTTCGAGCGGCTGCTGCGTCAGAGCGAAATCTTGCTGCTGCGCTCCGAGGGCGTTGGTATCTTGCCGAAAGAGCTGGCCGCAGCATATAGCGTGACCGGGCCGGTGCTGCGCGCCTCGGGCATTCCCTACGATATCCGCAAAGCCGAGCCGTATAGTGTCTACGACGAACTAGACTTCGACGTACCGATTGGCTCAGTCGGCGATGTGTACGACCGCTTCCTGGTGCGAATCGAGGAGATGCGTCAGAGCCACCGGATTCTCCAACAAGTGATCGAGCGGTTGCCAGACACCACTGGCGGCCATGTCAACCCCGCGATGGCGAATATCGGTAAGCAGAAGGCACTCAAACCGCCAGTTGGCGATGCCTACGGCCGGGTCGAGACGCCCAAAGGGGAACTAGGCTTCTACCTGGTGAGCGACGGGTCGGCTCGACCGTATCGCTACAAGGTGCGTGCGCCATCGTTCATCAACCTGACGCCGCTGGGCGATATGTGCCGCGGCCATAAGGTCGCCGATGTGGTTGTGATTCTGGGCAGCATTGATATTGTGATGGGTGAGGTAGATCGGTAAGAACAAAGAACAGAGAACAAAGAACAGAGAATAAGCTCCGAAATGAGCTTTTGTTCGTTGTTCTTTGCACTTTGTTCTTGGGAGCATAGATATGACCGTTGAATTCGCACGCGGCAAAGCGTATGTGATCGACCGTGGTAAGCCCAAACTGCGCGCCGGCCAGGGGATGCTGGCGGGCCTGGACGTGGTGATCAAGCATTTTGTCGGCGCCTTCACCAAAAAGCTCGAGACTCCAAGCGAAACCACCGGCGTCTTCACCGTCCAATACCCCGAAGAGCGGCTGGCGCTGCCCGAGGCGTTCCGTAATTTCCCGATCTTACTGTACGACGATGCGACCGGCCACGAGCTGTGTACGTCGTGCTTTCAGTGCCAGCGCATCTGCCCGCCGCAGGTCATTCATATGGCCCAGGCGACCGATCCGACCACCGGGAAACCGGTGCCGGCGGTGTCGGAGTTCATCATCGAGTACGACGCCTGTATGAGCTGCGGGCTGTGCGCCGAAGTCTGCCCGTTCGACGCGATCAAGATGGATCACGACTACGAGCTGTCGACCTCCGACCATCCCAGCATGACTGTCGACAAAGTTGGCCTCGATCGGCCGGTTTCGTACTACGAGGCGATCGCGCCATCATTCTGGGCCGAGGTCAAAGACAGCGCCTACAAGAAACTCCAAGGCAATATGAAGCGCCGGTCGGGCACAATCGGCATCGCGCCGCAGGTGGCCGGTAAGGTGAAGAAGGCCGCGCCCGCCGCCGCCCGGCCAGCCGCAGCAGCTGCCCCGACAGCGGCAACCAGGCCGGCCGCGCCGGTGGCGGCTGTCGGCACGAATATGTCCGATGAGAAACGGGCGCGCCTGGAAGCGATTCGCGCCGCCAAGGCCGGCGGTGGGGCCGCGCCAGCTCCGGTCGTCGAGGCGGTCTCGATGGACGACGGTGAGGCCGCCGAGGCGGCGCCGGTGGCGGTCGCGACCGCACGGCCGGCTGCCAGCGGCAGTGCTTCGAATGCGCTCAGTACAGGCCTGCCGTTCAGCGCCGACAATCTGCTCGGCGGCGTGCCGGAGAACACGGCCATGGCCGAGGACAAATTGGATCGCCTGAGGTCTATTCGGTCGGGCAATATAGCGAAGCCCGGATGATGAAACGTAAAGCGTAAAACGTATGACGTATCTGCCAGAAACACCATAGTACGTTTTACGTTTGACGCGGATTGGAATAAACGTATGATTGGCTGGCTTCAATCGTTGCTTGGCGGCGTGCTGCCCAGTTGGCTGATTTATGTGATCAGCTTTATTGTGAACACCACCATCATTCTGATCGTCGCGCCGGTGACCTTTATGATGATGACCTGGTTTGAGCGACGGATCGTGGCGCGCATGCAGGATCGCCTGGGGCCGAACCGGGTTGGTCCGGCAGGCTTGCTGCAAGCGGTCGCCGACGGCGTCAAGATGTTCACCAAGGAGAATATCACGCCGCGCGCCGCCGACAAGTGGGTACACCTGATCGCGCCGGTGATCGCAACTGCGCCGGTGATCTTTCTGTTCGCGGTGATTCCATGGGGGCGCGGTCTCGCGCCGGCCGACATTCATGTGAGCGTGCTGTTCGTGGTGGCGATCTCGTCGATCTCGGCGGTGGGCCTGATGATGGGCGGCTGGGGCTCGAACAACAAGTTTGCGCTGCTCGGCGCGATGCGTGCGGTGGCGCAGATGGTCTCGTACGAGATTCCGGCGGTGATCGCGCTGCTAGCGATGGTGCTGTTCACCGGCACGATGAATCTTAACCAATACTCGGAGCTCCAGGGTGGCATCCCGATCTTTGGCAATACGCTCAACTCGGTGATTCCCGATCTGGGACTGGGCTGGTATGTTTTCACCCCGGTTGGTCTGCTCGGGTTCATGGCTTTCTTTATTTGTATCCTCTCTGAAGGCGAGCGCACGCCCTTCGATATTCCTGAAGCCGACTCCGAGATTGTCGCCGGGTATATGACCGAATACAGCGGCATGAAGTTCGCGGTGTTCTATATGGGCCAGTTTCTCTTCAACTACGCCCTATCGATGGTCGCGGCGATTGTGTTCCTGGGCGGCTGGAACTTCCCAGGGATTCCGCAGTTGGCCAACGCTGTGCCAATTCTAGGCAATCTTGCCTCGGCGATCGTCCTCGGTGTCAAAGCATGGTTGCTGTTCTTTGTGATGGTCTGGCTGCGCGGGGCCTTCCCGCGCCTGCGCATGGATCAGCTGATGGGCTTTGCCTGGAAATTCCTCCTACCGCTGGTGCTGATCAATATTCTCAGCGCGGCGATCTGGCTCACTGTGCGCAAATGGGGCAGCGATGCGAATTGGACTGTCACGATTGCTCCGTTTGGGCTAAGTCTGCTGGGATGGTTGGAAACCGCGCCAAACTGGCTGCGGGAGCTGGTCGGCTGGGTGTTGGCCGCGATCATCAATGGCGCGTCGTTCATGTGGCTTCTGCGCGTCAATCGCCGCCGGGCCGGCGAGACGCCGGTGGAGCTGGCCCAGGATCAGGCGTTTGGCGTCGCATCGCTACCGTAATCGCTACCGCAGATTTGGGACTGAGGACTGAGCAATGACACTCGGTCCTTAGTAGTGTGTAAAAGGAAAAACGATGAATATTCTTATTATGGTCATCTTTCTTGTGCTGTCGGCCTTTACGCTGGCCGCCGGTGTTATGGTGGTGACCGTCAAGAATATTATTCACGCGGCGCTCTGGCTGATCGCATCGTTCTTCAGCGTTGCCTCGCTGTATCTGCTGATGGAGGCGGAGTTCCTCGCAATTGTGCAAGTGCTCATCTATGTCGGCGCGATTTCGATCCTGGTGCTGTTCGCGATCATGCTAACGCGGCATGTGACCGGCGAGGGCGTGCGCCAGCTGTACCAGCGCTGGTGGGTCGCGCTGATCGTCGCGGCGGCGCTGTTTGGCGTGTTGATCGTGCCGACAGTGTCGAACTATGAGTGGAGCACAGTTCCGCCCGCCGCCGAGGGCCAGGCCACGGCAATCTCGTCGTCGGTTGAGATTGGCAAGGCATTTATGCGCGAATACCTGCTGCCTTTCGAGGTTGTTTCGATACTGCTGCTGGTCGCATTAGTAGGCGCGATTGTGATTGCATTTGAAGAGCGCGCGGGGCGGCGTAAGGTGCTGACGTTGGCCGAAGAGGTCGAGCTACGGCGCCAGCGCGGCGAGCCGCTGATCGGCGTGCCGAACACGGCCGCATCCGATACGCAGGCTACGAATAGCGCGACGAGCCAACCCTAGCCGAATTGCACATTGTAAATTGCTTATTTATGTTGTTTAACAACGTGCAATTTACAATGTGCAATGTGCAATTCAGATTGAGGTTGTTGTATGAATATGGTCGAAGCTGTGCCGCTTTCGTGGGTGCTGATTGTAGCGGCGGGGTTGTTCTGTATCGGGCTGTTTGGCGCGCTTTCACGCCGCAATACGGTCGGAATCCTGCTGGGCGTCGAACTAATGCTGAATGCGGTGAACATTAACCTTGTGGCGTTCTGGCGCTACCTAGAGCCCAATCTTGTGGCCGGGCAGGTCTTCGCGCTGTTCATCATCACGGTGGCCGCGGCCGAGGCGGCGGTTGGCCTTGCGATGATCATCGCGATCTACCGCTCGCGGCTGACGGTGAATGCGGATGAAGTCGACACCCTGAAGGGATAGAAATTGCAAATTGCAAATTGCAGATTGTCGAGGCCGAAACCAATCTGCAATTTACAATTTACAATCTGCAATCGGTAAAGAGGCAGTAATGGGTTTGTTCCTAAACTATGCCTGGCTGATCCCGCTCCTGCCGCTGCTCGGTTTCGCGATTATTACGCTGACACCGGTGCGGATGAGCAAGGCGCTGAGCGGCTGGCTGGCGATTGGCCTGATGGTTGCCGCGACGGTGATCGCATTAGGCGTCGGCGCCGAGGTGTACCAAGGCATCCACGTCAATGCCGAGGGCGCCGCCGAGGTGCTTCCGGCCGGCGAGGCCCCGGCGGCCGAAGGCGAAGCATTCGCATTCCCCGCGGCGAATATCGTTCGCACCTTCCGCTGGGCGCCGGCCGGCGGCGATGCCGCCTTCACGATGGGTTACTATATCGACCCGGCGGCCGCGGCGATGCTGGTGATGGTGACGATCACCGCCACATGCATCCACCTGTTCTCGATGGGCTATATGGCCCGCGATGAGCGACAATCGCGCTTTTTCTCGTGGATCTCGCTGTTCACCGCCTCGATGCTGCTGATGGTTCTGGCGAGCAATCTGCTGCTGTTCTTTGTTGCCTGGGAGCTGATGGGCCTGTGCTCGTACCTGTTGATCGGTTTCTGGTACGACAAGGTTTACCCGAACCCCAACCAGATAACGCCGCGCCAGGCGGCGATCAAGGCGTTCATTACCACGCGCGTCGGCGACGTGCTGTTTATGGTCGGCATGGCTTACCTGTGGACGCAGGCCGGCTCGCTCGACTTTGGTGCCGGCGAGGGGCAGATCTTCAATCCCGCATTCCTGGCGCGCATCGGCGGGACCACAAATATGCTCGGTATCAGCGTTGCCACGGGCATCGCGCTGCTGCTGTTCGCCGGCACGGTCGGCAAATCGGCGCAGTTCCCGCTGCACGTCTGGCTGCCCGATGCGATGGAAGGCCCAACGCCGGTCTCGGCGCTGATTCATGCGGCGACGATGGTGGCGGCGGGCGTGTTCTTGGTTGGGCGCACCTACCCGATCTTTGTGGCCAGTGGTGCGCGGCCGGTGGTCGCGTTCATCGGCGCGTTCACGGCGCTGCTCGCGGCGCTAATTGCGGTTGGCCAGTTCGATATCAAGCGCATCCTGGCCTACTCGACGATCTCGCAGCTGGGATTTATGGTGGCGGCGCTGGGCATCGGCGGCTGGGTGGCGGGCATCTTTCACCTGCTGACGCATGCGTTCTTCAAGGCGCTGCTGTTCCTCGGCTCCGGCTCGGTCATCCATGGCATGGAGGCGACCGTCGGCCACGACTCGAATACCGCGCAAGATATTCGCAACATGGGCAATATGCGCAGGTATATGCCGACAACTTGGCTGACGTACATGGCCGGCTATTTGGCGCTCGCCGGTATCGTGCCGTTTGCCGGTTTTTGGAGTAAAGATGAGATTCTAGCCGACGCTTTCAGCAATGGCCACTATATCGTCTGGATCGTGCTGACGCTGGCCTCATTCCTGACGGCTTTCTACATGACCCGCCAAGTCTGGGTAGTGTTCTTCGGCAACTTCCGCGGCCACCACCCGCGCATGGCCACGGCGCCCAGCGAGCCGGTGGCGGTCGAACACGCCCATGGCACTGCACAAGAAGAGGCAATTGCCGGCGAGCACGAGCACGGCGGGCACGACCCGCACGAAAGCCCGTGGACGATGACTGTGCCGCTGATCATTCTGGCGGTATTTGCGGTGCTGGTGGGGTTCGTCAACATCACTGGCGGCTTGAGCGGGTTCTTCGGGCAAGAGTTCGCAGGCTTCAACTTCGTCACGGCTGGTATCGCGACCGTCATCGCATTTGCTGGTATCGGCCTTGGATGGATGCTGTACCGCAACGCCTACGCTACATCTGAAGATGCCGACCCGCTCGAGCGTCTGATGCCGGGCGTGTTCCGGGCGCTGAACCGCAAGCTGTACTTCGACGAGATCTACGCCAGCACCTTCGGCAAGCTTTCGTATGTGCTTGCGTTGGCGTGGAATTGGCTCGATCGCAGCGTGTTCGACGGTTTCATCAACGGCACCGGCTTGTTTACTCAGTTCATCGGCCGGCTGAACTTCATCATCGACGATACGATCTTGAACGACGGCATGGACGCGGTTTCTGAAGGAACCAATGCGGCCGGCGATGTAACTCGCCAGACCGAGACCGGCAAGATTCAAGACTATGTCTCGCTGATCTTCGCCGGCGTGGTGATTCTGGGTATCATCTATCTGTATGCGATCAGGAAGTAGTGATGAATTACCTTCAATTCAGCGATGGTCCCTGGCTGACCTTTCTGGTGCTCTCGCCGATCGTCGGGCTGCTGCTGGTCGCGCTGGCCGGCGCGCTGCGGCTGGACGATCGGCTGGTGAAAGTTGGCGCGACGGCCTGGTCGCTGACATCGCTGGGGCTAGCGATCTTCCTGTGGGCCGGCTTCAACCCGGCCGCGGTCTCCGACGGGCAAGGCGTAGTGCAGTTTGTCGAGAAGATCACCTGGATCGAGGCGATCAGGGTCGACTACTTCCTGGGCGTCGACGGCATCAGTTTGCCGCTGGTGGTGCTGACGACCGTGATGGCGCCGATCGCGATGCTGGCCTCGTTCAATGTCGAGGCGCGCGTCAAGATGCACTATGCCCTGCTGTTCCTGCTGGAAGCGGCAATGCTGGGCTATTTCGTGGCGCTGAATTTCTTCTTCTTCTTTATCTTCTGGGAATTCAGCCTGGTGCCGGCGTTCTTCATTATTCAGAACTGGGGCCGCGACCCCGAGAACCGGCGCCGCTACGCCGCCTTCAAGTTCTTCGTCTATACGATGGCTGGCTCGGTTGGCTTGTTGCTGCTGTTCCAGTTCTTCTACGTAGCGACTCGCGCGGCCGGCGTGGCGACCTTCGACCTGGTGACGCTGGGGCGGCTCGGCCAGGGCCTGCCGGTCGACGGCGCTCAGGGGACCCTACAGGATATCATCTACCGCTATGTGGACCAAGTCGGCATTACAAGTTACCTAGGGCAGTTCCCGCTACTATATACCTCGATCGCGTTCTGGGCGATCTTCATCGCCTTCGCAATCAAGCTGGCGGTGTGGCCATTCCACACCTGGCTGCCCGACGCCTACGCCGAGGCGCCGACGGCCGGCTCGATCCTGCTCTCGGCGGTGATGTCGAAGATGGGCGCGTATGGCATGCTGCGGATCATGCTGCCGCTGGTGCCCGAAGCCGCGCAGTTCTTCGGCCCGGTGATCGGCGCGCTCGCGCTGATCGGCATTGTCGCGGGCGCGTTTGGAGCGCTCTCGTACACCGGCGGCGATGTGAAGCGGCTGATCGGCTATACCTCGATCAACCACATGGGCTATGTCGCGCTGGCGATCGCCGCCGCGGCGACGCTGAACGACGCCGCTAATGCCCAGAGCCGCGCAATCGCGATCAATGGCGCGGAGATGCAGATGATCGCGCACGGCCTCTCGACCGGCGCACTGTTCCTGCTGGTCGGCTACCTTTACCAGCGCACCGGCACCTACAACCTGCGCGAGTGGGGTGGCCTGCGCAAGATCATGCCGATGTTCGCGGGCGTGATGGGCGTGGCGATGTTCGCGAACCTGGGGCTGCCGGGGCTGGCGGGCTTTGTCGGCGAGTTCTTCATCTTCCGCGGCACCTGGGCCTCGCTGCCGTTCTTTACGCTGCTAGCGACGATTGGTTTGTTGGTGTCGGCGCTGGCGCTGCTGCAAATGTACTCGCGCATTTTCAATGGGCCGCTGAACACACGCTGGAACGGTCTGGCGGATATGCGCGTCGCGAGCCGCGAGTTCCTGGCCGCCGCGCCGCTGCTGGTGGCACTGCTCATTCTAGGCGTCTACCCGGCGCCGATTATGGATCTGGCTAACCAGGCCGCGACGCAATTGGTGGCGGTGTTTACGAAGGCGCTTTCCTGATTTCAAATTGTAAATTGCAAATTGCACACTACGTTATTCAATTTACAATTTACAATATGCAATTCTCTAAGGACGCACCATGCATTTGTATGACCTCAATGCCCTGCTCCCCGGCGTGCCCTGGCTCAGCCTGATCTGGATCAGCATGCTGCTTCCGGCAATCATCATGATGTTGCTCAAGCCGGAGCAGAAATACGCGATCCGAGTCGTCGGCACCAGTTTTGCGTTTATTTCGTTGGCGCTTTCGCTGCTGGTATTCTTCGGCTACGACTATACCAGTGGGCAAAAGCTCCAATTCGTCGAAGAAGTGCCTTGGCTGCCGCAGATCGGTATCAACTACATCCTGGGGGTCGACGGCATCAGTTTGCCAATGCTGATTCTCAACGGTTTTGTGATCTTCACCGGCGCGCTGATGAGCTGGAACATCGAAGATCGCGCGCGCGAGTATTGGGTGCTGCTGCTCATCCTCACCTCAGGCGTGTATGGCGTGTTCGTATCGGTCGACCTGTTCCTGTTCTTTATATTCTACGAACTGGCTGTGCTGCCGATGTACCTGCTGATCGGCATCTGGGGCAGCACGCGCAAAGAGTATGGCGCGATGAAGCTGACGTTGTACCTGATGGGCGGCTCGGCGATGGTCATTATCGGTATGCTCGCGCTGTACTTCGGCAGCGGGCTGCGGACCTTCGATATGCGCCAGCTTGCCCAGATCGCGCTGTTCTCGCGCAATTTTCAGATCGCCTTCTTTCCGCCTACATTCCTCGGCTTCGCGGTGCTGGCGGGCATGTTCCCGTTCCACACATGGTCGCCGACCGGCCATGTGGCCGCGCCCACGGCTGTGTCGATGCTGCATGCCGGCGTGCTGATGAAGCTCGGAGCGTATGGCTGCCTGCGCGCCGCCATGTGGCTGATGCCCGAGGGCGCGAACTACTGGCTGCTGCCGATCGCGATCCTGACATTGATCAACGCGGTGTATGGCGCGACGATCGCCATGACCCAGCGCGACTTCAAGTTTATGGTCGGCTACTCGTCGGTGAGCCATATGGGGCTGGTGGTGATGGGCCTGGCCGCCGCGAATGAGATTGGCCTGATTGGGGCGGTGCTGCAGATGTTTGCACATGGCATCATGACGGCGCTGTTCTTCGCGGTCGTCGGGCGGATGGTGTATGAACGCACGCACACGCGCCAGTTCCCCGAGCTTGGCGGCCTGGCCAGGATCATGCCGTTCGCCGCGGTTGTGTTCGTCCTCGCCGGCCTCTCGTCCATGGGTATGCCTGGGTTCGCCGGCTTCTGGGCCGAGTTCAATATCTTCATGGGCATGTGGGATCGCTTCCCGCTGATCGCGATTCTGGCGGCGATCTCGATTCCGATTACGGCGGCATATATTTTGCGCGCGGTCTATACCGTGTTCTTCGGCGAGGTCAAGGACTCGAGCTTCTTCAGACTACCAAAGCTGACCTGGCAGGAATACACAGGCGCGGCGGTGCTGGCGGCGGTGCTGCTGATTGCTGGCCTGTACCCCAGCATTCTGACCGAAATGATCGGCAGCAGCGTCCGACCGATCGCCGAGGCGCTGCAGCGGGCGGGAACACTGACATTAGGACGGTGACAAGATGACAAGGTGACAAGGTGACAAGGTGACATTCTCAATCCTCACGTCACTCTGTCACCCTATCACCCTGTCACTCTGTCACCTTGTCAAAGGGAGTTGTAGCAGTGACGTTTCAGATCACAGATATACCGCGGCTGCTGCCCGAGCTGATGCTGCTGGCGCTGGCGCTGCTGGTACTTGGCACCGATGTGCTGGAGCGCTGGGGTAACGATCCACAGTCCCAGATCGAACGGGGCAAGGCGGCTGGCCAGTTGACGGCGATCGGCCTGGTGTTCGTCTTTATCGTCGCGTTGGTCCAGAGCAAATACCTGTTTGTCATCCCCGAGCCGGCGCCGGGTACAAATGCAGTCCTTGGTTACCTGATCGCGCTCGGGCGCAATTTGCAGGCCGGCGGGCCAGGCGGCGAGCCGATTCTGGGCGCCTTTGCGACCGACAATTTGACCATGATTGCCCGGCTGACGTTTATCGGCGCGGCGTTTTTGACGACGCTGCTGGCGCTTGACTACCGGCCCTCGGGCAACCCCGGCGAGTTCTACGCCTTGATTCTGTTCTCGACGGCCGGCATGAACTTTATGGCGTCGGCCTCCGAGCTGATTATGGCCTATATTTCGCTTGAGCTGTCGTCGATTTCGCTCTACATCCTAGCCGGCTACTTCCGTAGCGAGCGAACGTCGGCGGAGGCTGGCCTCAAGTACTTTCTGTTTGGCGCGCTGTCGTCGGGTATTTTGCTCTATGGCATGAGCCTGGCCTATGGCTTCACCGCCAGCGCCAACCACGCGGCCGGCGGCCAGCAGGTGATCTCGACGCTGTTCTCGGAGATTGCGAAAGCTGGCGCGGCTAATCAAGGCAATACAACGCTGCTGACGCTGGCGATGATTTTCGTGCTCGGCGGCATTGGCTATAAAGTTGCGGTGGTGCCATTCCATAGCTGGTCGCCCGACGTGTACCAAGGCGCGCCGACGCCGATCACCGCATTCATTTCGACCGCCTCGAAGACGGCCGGCTTCATCCTGCTTTACCGCGTGTTGGCGACGGCGTTCCCGACAATTGTGGGCTCGCCGAATCCAAGTAACTTTAGTGGTTGGACCAGCCTGCTGGCGATTATCGCGCTAGTGACGGTGGTATTCGGCAATCTCTCGGCGCTACCACAAACGAATGCCAAGCGCCTGCTGGCCTATTCCAGCATTGGCCATGCCGGGTTCTTGCTGCTGGCGATTCTATTGTGGACGTCCACAGCGGCCGTGGATCGTGCGTTTGGCACGGCATCGCTGATTTACTACCTGATCGCCTATACGGTCACCAACCTCGGCGCTTTTGGCGCGCTGGCGATCGTTAGCGAGGCGCTCGGCGGCGACGATATGAGCGACCTGAACGGCCTGTGGCGGCGCAATATCGGCCTGGCGCTGATGCTTACTGTGCTGGTGCTGTCGCTGGCAGGTGTGCCGCCGCTGGCGGGCTTCTGGGCCAAGTTCTTCGTCTTCATGGCCGGCTACCAGGCTGGCGCGCTGCTGCCGGTGGCTGTCGGCATAGCGATGACGATCGTCAGCCTGTATTACTATCTGCGCTTCCTCAAGGCCATGTGGATGAACCCGGCGAACTCGACCGAGGCCATAATTACGCCGCGCTCGATGAACGCGACGCTGATTGTTTCGACCGTGCTGGTGCTGCTGCTGGGCCTATTTCCCAACCTGGTCTGGAACATTCTCAGCCAGGCGACATTGGTGGCCGGGCGGTGACTGATCGGCCGATCATGAAACAATCGAATCTGCGGAAGCCGCCGAGTAACTCGGCGGTTTTCTTTTGCGCCCCCAATTCCAAACAGCAGGCCGCGGCTTGTGGCGGGTTAGCTATTGACATCTCGTCTTTATATGATAAAATTGCTAAAGTAGTTAGCTTTTATTGCTAACATAGATGGCATAAAGCGACAAGTGATCTATTGATATCTTCTTACCCCGAAGGAGGTTATGTATGAGAGCGGAGCGAACAAAGGTACTGGAGATGCTCGCTACGGGGACGATCTCAGTCGAGCAGGCCCAGCAGTTGATCGAAGTGTTGGAGGCAGATTCAACTACCAGCGCGATACAGGGAGCCGATACAATCAGTCCGGAAGAGCGACTAGCGTATGAGGGTGCGACGATTACCCTTCCAAAGGAGCGAGATATGGGCGGGCGCACCGGGCAGAGATCTGGCTTCCAGGGTAGCGCAAGCTCCACGCATTTCACGCTCGACCAGATCATTGCGCTGAGTGAACACGACGTCGACCCCGACTTCCTTAAAGGGCTGGCCGATATAGGACTGAATGACTTGACCTTCGAGCAGATTATCGCGTTGAGCGAGCACGAGGTCGATCCCGACTACATCAAGGGCATCCATAAGGCCGGCCTGGCGGACCTGACCTTCGAGCAGATTATCGCGTTGAGCGAGCACGAGGTCGATCCTGACTACATTAAAGGACTCAATAAGGCCGGCCTGATTGATCTGACCTTCGAGCAGATTATCGCGTTGAGCGAGCACGAGGTCGATCCTGATTTTCTGAAAGGGTTGCGCCGCGCAGGGATCACGGATGTCTCGTTCGATCAGATCATCGCGCTAAGCGAGCATGAGGTCGACCCGGATTTTATCCGCGGGCTCCGCGAAGCTGGCCTCTTGGACCTCTCATTCGATCAGATCGTCGCACTAAGCGAACACGATGTTGACCCCGACTATCTCAAGAGCATCCGCAAGGCTGGCCTATCCGATCTCTCGTTCGATCAGGTCATTACGCTGAGCGAGCACGATGTCGACCCGGATTTTATCCGCGGGCTCCGCGAAGCTGGCCTCTTGGACCTCTCCGTCGAACAAATTGTGGACCTCAGCGAGCGCGAGGTCGATCCTGGGCTTGTCAAAGCGTTTCGGAAAGCCGCGCGGTGAAAAGGAGATCGAGCCATGGGCCAAGAACGAGTCAAGGTGCTAGAAATGTTGGCGGCTGGTAAAATCACGATTGATCAGGCGAGCCAGTTGATTGAAGCGCTCAGCGGAGAGGCCGACAGCTTGGCGGAACAGCAGGAGCGAGACGAACGGCCGGATAGCCCAACAACCATTCTAGAGCCGCAACAAGCTTTGCCACAGCAGGACTTCAATAGCTTCACTTTCGATCAGGCGATCGCTATGGGAACAGTTGGCGTGAAACCGGACTTCGTCCGCAAGGTACGCGAGGCCGGTCTCACCGACCTCAGCTTTGAGCAGATCATTCAGATGGGAACCGTTGGGATCGAGCCTGACTACGTGCTCAAGGTACGCGAGGCCGGTCTCACCGACCTCAGCTTTGAGCAGATCATTCAGATGGGAACCGTTGGGATCGAGCCCGAATTCATCCGCAGCATGCGCGACGCCGGAGTACTTGATCTGACAAAAGGCCGAGATCAGAATTCGCTGCAACACGACCTACATATCACTGGGGAGTTCACATTGTATAGCTTGGCGCCGCGCGATGTCACCGTCGCCTCAGGAGGACGCTTGATACTGTACGGCCGGGTAGCGCGGGATCTTATCCTGAAGAGCGGGGCTAGTATCGACTTCCAGGGAACCGTTGGCCGTAACTTCTACAATCAGAGTGGCGCGGTTGTCGATCTCTATGGCGTGGTCGATCGCGATGTCTATAATTCGCCCGGCTCGCGAATCAATCTCTATGGCCAGGTCAAAGGCGACATCTACAGTCGAACAGAAGACCTATCTGTGTCTGGTACCCTTAAGGGGAGCGTACGCGAAGAGATCCACGCCGAGCAAAGTGACAATTTCTGATGCACCCACTGATCACAAAAGATCCGGTCACCGGCGGCGAGCTGATCGTCACACGGCTGGAGTGCCCCGAGAGCGGCATCTTAATCGAAGGCAGGTTCAGCATGGGATGGATCGCTCGGCTGACGCCCGATCAGCTTGCGTTCGTGGGGCTGCTGGTGAAGCAGCGCGGCAATCTCCAGAAGGTCGCGGCGGATATGGATGTGTCGTACAACACGGCGCGAAACCGTATGGATGAGATTGTCGAAGCGCTCGAAGAGGTGCCGACACGAAAAGCCATAGCCAATCGCATGGCGGTGCTCGAGCGCCTCTCGGCGGGCGAACTCAGTTTTGAGGAAGCAATGTATTTGCTGAAAGCCTAAACCGCCCCTGCCAGAAATCTCCTCGCCGTCTCGGCCAGGATCGCAGCGCCGATCGGCAGCGCGCGCTCGTCGATGTCGAAGACCGGGGTATGGTGCGCGCGCTGATAGTCGCTGACGGCCGCGCCGAGCATGAACATCGCACCAGGAGCGGATTGGCACATATAGGCGAAATCTTCGGCGCCCATGCCCGCCCGGCTGCGGTCGATCGCTTCGGCGCCAATCAATATTTATCGCTGGGATGCGACGACGATAATGTCATACCCGTGTTCCACGATTTCTCCCTCCGCCGCTTGCCACGAAAACAGCAGCCGGTAAACGCCGGGGCGATCGGGGGTCAGGCGCAATCGATCGATTTCCAGGGCCATACAATCGGCCGGGAAGGTCAGCGAGCGCTCGATCCGCGCCAATTCGGCTCCAGCGTCGTCGTGCAGCCGCGCGGTTAGTTCGGCCAGCACGTTGCGCTGAGCGTCGTTGACAATATAGATCGGCAGATCAATCGGCTCGCCGACCCGGTACTGATCTCGATCGAGCAATGTAAACACATACTGCGGGCTAAACGCCAGGCGCATGGCGTCGTACGAGCGCTTTGGCACGCGCCAATAATCGACGATCGACCACTGAATCGCCGGATTGGAGTCGTTGAACATAAACGGCAGGATACCGCCGGTCGGCCGGTATTTATGGTAACGCAGCCGATCGATATAGAAGCGATTGACCGCAATCTGGTAATCCTGGGTGATCCGAATAAGTTCGTCGAGCGATTGGGCGGCGCGCCAGTCGAGCCAGTGGCCGAGCATGCCCGGCTGGAAGTGGTGCCGCTCGGCCAGATGCTGCCAATCGATTTTTGTAATATCGGCATCCATAAATTTGAGGCAGCTTTCGAGATTGGGGAAGCTCTGCGCGCCGAACTCGGTGATGAAGCGAATATTCCTGGGGAAACGCCGGATCACCGGCTCCCACGACCGCAGCACGCCATAGATTTTGAGATACCAGCCGAAATAGAAATGGGTGTCGGTTCCTGCGCGAATCAAGGGCACCGCGTACTCGCCGGATGAGCGCACGACGGGTCGAGTGCCATCGGCCGCTTGTGCGACCTCTGTGAGCCGGGTGTCGAGGACGTCGCGATTCCAATTCCAGATAAACACCGAGAAGTAGATTCGCAAGAACGTTATGATGCCCTCGTCGGTCGTATCGGCGGTGTAGAGCGCTTCGTTGTGCATGCACCAGATCGCCACCGCCGGGTGATTGCCAAGCAGTTCGATCATCTCGCGCGCCTGGCACAGCGCCTGGGGCAAGACCTCACGACGGTAGAGCCACTGAAGCGGAAAATCTTGCCAGAGCAGGATTCCGGCCAGATCGGCGGCTTCGTAAAAGGCCTGATGATCGACATGGGCGTGGACACGCAGCATATTCATGTTGCAGGCCTGGGCCAGCTGCAGATCCTGGGCGCAGCGCTCGGGCGTCATCGTCGCGATGCGCGTGTCGCCAGGCGCATAGTTGCTGCCTTTCAGAAACAGCCGTATGCCGTTGAGGTAGGCGATCCATTTGCGCATCTCGAAGCGCCGCAGGCCGAAGGTGATCGCACGCGCGTCGGAGACCTGGTCGTCGTGCATGACCTCGAGCGTGATAGTGTAGCAGCTTGGGTGCCCGAGATCGTGCGTCCACCACGGCTGCGGGTCGCGCAGATCGAGTAGCCCGGCAATCTCCTGCGGGCCCGCGGCCAGCGCGCGACGCTGCTCGATCACCTGAACCTCGCCGGCAAAGTTCTTTGGCGCCAGTGTCCAGCGCAGCGTCACGTCGCTGGCCGTGGCGGTGTCGAGCGTAGCGCGGAAGCCCAGTTCGGCGGCAGCCACGCCCAGCACCTTGGTCTGGAGCTGTACGGCTTTGATTCGCGTCGGGCCGGTGGCGATCAGTTCGATCGGCAGCCAGATACCGCCGGGATTTGTCGCGGGATCGAGGCAATCCCAGTGCGAGAAGACGCCGGTGATCATCCGTTTGCCGAATTTGTCGTGCTCATCCGGGCACTCGACTTCGACCAGCAGCGTGTTATCGGCGGCGAGCCAGGATGTGACCTCGTGCTCCTGCGGCGCGAAATAGCCCTCGTGGCGGCCAAGATCGACGCCGTTGAAGTAGGGCTGCGACCAGTAGAAAATGCCATTCAAGCGCAACCACCAGCGCGTCGCGTCCGTTGTCCGTTGTCCGTTGTCCGTTGTTTGAGCAGGATTGTGGTCTACAACGGACGAAGGACTAGGGGCAACGGACACAGGGAAGCGTTTGCGATAGACAACTTTGCCGGCGTAATGCTCGAGCAGCGGGTGCTGCTGCCAATGGGCCGGCAATTCCTGGTCGAGCCAGGCGCCGTCTTCAAGCGGATAGAAACCCTGGCGGAATGTGTCGATCGGCAGCAGCTGCCAGGCGCCGTCGAGGGAGAACGTTTGAGGAAAGGTCATAGTGTAATCAACAATTGAGAACCGAGAACCGAATGCGACCCTATACGGTTCTTGGTTCGCCCAGAGGGCACCCGGTTCTTGGTTCTGGCGGGTCAGCCGGCACGCATGAGAAAATCCAATACGGCAAGCCGGAAAAGCTCCGGCTGGTCGTTCATCACCATATGACCGGCGGCGGGCAGAATACATAGCTCGCTATAAGGCATGGCGCGGCGCATCACCACCTGCTGATCGATATGGCCGAAGTTGTCGCGCTCGCCGGCGATCAGCAGCGTGGGCGCGGTGATTTGCGCGATCTGCTCGGGCGTGTAGTTTGGCTCAACCATCCACATCGGTGTCATCTGGTTCAATAGTTCGCGCCAGTAGCCTGGCGTATGATAGGCATCGTGGAGCTGTTCGAGCTGGGCGGCCCATTCGGGCAGGCGCGTCTGAATGCGATCGGGGGTCATCTTCGACAGCATGCCGAATGTGCGCTCGTCGTTGGTATATTGGGTGCCGGTGAGAATGAGCGAACGAACGCGCGCGGGGTAGCGCAGCGCGAAGGCCACGAGGGTGATGCCGCCATCGCTGAAGCCGCAGAAATGCGCCTGGCCAATGCCGAGCGCGTCGAGCAGCGCTGCAAGATCGCCGGCCAGCATCTCGTAGCTCCCAAAACCTTCCGGCGATCTGCTAGTGCGCCCGTGGCCGCGATGATCGTAGGCCAGCACACGATAACGTTCTGCGAACGCCGGCAGATGCATGCTCCAGTCGGCCTCGATGGTATCGAGCGCACCGTTGAGCAATACCAACTGGCCAGCGCCGCCGCGATCGGCGCCAAGTGGTCTGTGTAGCTCGTAGTAGATCTGGAGATTGCGCAGCTCAAGGAAAGCCATGTACACCATCCACACACGAATATGCCGGCGCTATTCTAGAAGATAGGAGCGGGCATGTCAAGATGAGGTCATCTAGTAATATTTATCAAGACCAACAATTTGTATGCAGTTTAGTTTGTAAATAAAAATATCTTCAGCTACCGCCAGTACTTATCTGATATAGTATCGATATGCCCTTCCATTATTTGTTCACAGCTTCGAAATGAGAGGAGGTAGCTTCGATGGAGCACTACGTTCGCCCAGAAGTGTTGGCCAGCTATACCGAAGAGGAGCTGGTTGAGGAGGCCGCCGTTTGCCATGCGTATGGGCCGACGTCGATCAACACGGGAGTTCGCTGATCGCTCGGTTGCCTTGATCATAATGTACGCCGGGTCGCCCAATTGGGCGGCCCGGCTTATTCTTGCGGATGGTGCGGACCATCCTAATGACACCACACATAAGCTGCCAGGTGGTCTGGGTTTGCAGTACAATAAGCCGGACAAAAACCCTGACCGCTACCGCTCACAGCCCGTTAGTCCGCAGCGCCTCGACTGAGAGGATGGCGATTTCCAGGGCAGGAGGATGGGATGGATCGCACACACTCGTTTGGCTACTGGCTACGGCGGCGGCGCAAAGCGCTCGACCTGACCCAGGCGGAACTCGCGCAGCGGGTCAGCTGCTCGCTTGAACTGATTCAGAAGATCGAGGCCGATGCGCGGCGACCCTCGCGCCAGCTTGCCGAGAAACTGGCCGACAGCCTCGGCCTCGATGCGGCGGAGCGGGTGGCCTTTGTCCAGGCGGCGCGGGCGGCGCGGGCCGTCGACCAGTTGGCGCTGTCCAGCCAGCCGGTCGAGCAGCCGCAGCGTTCGTCGCGCACCAACATGCCCGCGCAGCTCACGGCGCTGATCGGCCGCGAACGGGAGCTTGCCTCCGTCTGTACGCTGCTGCGCCGGAATCCCGACGAAGTGAGGGGGGCGGATATTCGCCTGCTCACGCTGACCGGCCCGGGCGGCGTTGGGAAGACGCGCCTCGGCCTGCAGGTCGCGACCGATCTGGTCGAAGACTTCGCCGACGGAGTGTATTTCGTCGACCTGGCTCCGGTTCGTGACTCCACTCTCGTCAGTAGTGCAATCGCGCAGACGCTGGACGTGCGCGAAGTCGGCGGCCTGCCGCTTCTGGAGTGCCTCAAGGCCTATCTGCGTAATAAGCGCATCTTGCTGCTGCTGGACAACTTCGAGCATCTTCTCGACGCGGCAACGCTGGTTGCCGAGCTGCTGGCGACGGCGACGGAACTGAAAGTGTTGGTCACCAGTCGTGAGCACCTGCACCTGCGCGGTGAGCAGGAGGTCGCGGTGCCGCCGCTGGCGCTGCCCCCCCATCCCCCAACCCCTTCCCCCACGCTGGAGGGAAGGGGAGTACAATCCCCCCCTCTCCCGGCGTGGGAGAGGGGGCCGGGGGGTGAGGGTGATTTGACTCAGTACGCGGCGATAGCGCTGTTCATGGCGCGCGCCCAGGCCAGCCAGGCGGATTTTCAGCTGACGAGCGCGAATGCCCCAGCCATCACCGAAATCTGCGTGCGCCTCGATGGGCTGCCGCTGGCGATCGAGCTGGCGGCGGCGCGCCTCAAGCTGTTCGCGCCTGAGGCGCTGCTGGCGCGCCTGAGCGGCCGGATGGCGCTGCTGAGGGGCGGGGCGCGCGACCTGCCAGCGCGCCAGCAGACCATCCGCAACACCATCGCCTGGAGCTACGATCTGCTGACTGAGGCGGAGCAGACGATCTTCCGGCGCCTGGGGGTGTTTGTCGGCGGCTGCACCCTGGAGGCGGCCGAGGCCGTCTGTGCTGATGCGGAGCCGAAGATGGAGGATAGAGGATCGAAGTTGGAGCGAGCTTCCATCCTCTACCCTCCATCCCCCATCCTCGACGGACTGGCGGCGCTGGTGGATAAAAGCCTGCTACGGCAACGCCAAGATCCAGACGGCGCCACGCGATTCACTATGCTGGAGACCATCCGCGAGTACGCGCTGGAGCGGCTCGAAGCGAGTGGGGAAGCAGAGCAGCTGCGTCGGCAGCACGCCCGTTACTATCAGGCGCTCAGCTCCGAGCAGCCAGCCGAGGAC
>WNFU01001744.1_pt1 | contig 40775 bp, 36 predicted proteins | sample 5400121 | NCBI WGS metagenome assembly WNFU01 (sample SAMN13153360, study PRJNA577476) | soil metagenome | isolation source: 100 cm soil or saprolite under grassland replicate 1 | place: USA:California | collected 2016-06-15
CCAGCAGGCCATCGCCTACGCCGTCTTCGCTGTCATCGCGACGATCGGCGTTGGCGCGCCCGTGGTCATCTACTTCGCGATGGGAACGCGGTCTGCGGAGCTGCTGGGTCGCCTCAAGGGCTGGATGCGCCGCAACAGCGCCGTGATCCTGGCAGTGGTGCTGCTGGTGATCGGAGTGACGCTGATCGGCGATGGGATCGGCGGACTCGCATCGTGATCCTTGAGAATCCACCCTCCCGACTCCGCGAAAGCAGAGGAAGACCAGGGCTCGGACACGACAACCACCGCCCGCGGCTGCTACTGCACTGCGGCGTCACGTGGCAGACTCCCCAGACCCCGAGACTGCGAGGCCGCTTACCACGCTTGGCGGCGTAGAGCCGCTAATGAGGGCAACCCTCCCACGCGGTGGTGCCCGGCCCCTAACCGCCAGATCCGTAGCCTGGTGGCGGCCGGAAACCAGGAGTCGTCCTGGTAAGGCAGCGCAGGTCAGGAAAGCCAGCCGTCAAGGTAGATGCAGGTCGATCAAGCAGAACGTTGACCGCGTCGTTGACCAACAAGACAAGCTCGGACAGTCAGACCGACCAGAACGGAATCTGGTGCTCTAGCGGATCGAGCTCGACTACAGTGAGATCTGAGTGTCGGGTCTGATCCGCCGCCGGATGTTCCGTGGGCCTTGTGTAAGGAGGGCATGCAGCCTGATGCCCGCCCCGCTCCGTCGCCCGTCCCGTCTCGTCACCGTCCTCGGGGTGGCCCTGGTGGCGGTCTCGGGTCCGCCGGCGGCCAGCGCGGCGGCCAGCGGGTGATCCCACCGCCGGAGGCCGGCGGGCCGCCGACGGCGGGCAGGCCGGTGGTCTTCTGGGCGGGCTACGGCCTGTTCGGCCTCGGCGCGCTGCTGTACCTGGGCGCCCTTGCCGGCTACATCCGCTACGCCCCGAGCTTCCGGCGCGAGAGCCGCAACCGCTGAGCCTGTCGCCCGACCCGACGGTCGGACCGGCCGCACGCGAAGCGGGGCCGGTTTCCAGCCCACGTCCTTCGATTACGAGCCAAGCTCCGCGTTGGAGTAGACGGAGCAGGACGGAAACTACCTGCTCACGTCGGGTGCCGCGTCGATCCAGTCGGGTCCCGACGGGCCAGTTCGGTCGTCTGGATGATCAAGGCGCACTCGATCCTGCGTCGAGTGCCGGGAACCGAAACTGCCAGGTGTCGGGGTCCGGTCAGCGCCTGGGTACGACCAGGTGCACGTGGTCGGCCAACGCCATGACCAGGCGCTGGTTGACCTCACCCGCGCCCGGCGTGGTGACCACGACGAACGTGCCCCGCTCCGACCAGCGCACCAGCACGCTGCCGCCAAGGACCGACACGGGGGCTTGGGGGCAGGCGGCCAGCACCGCCCGCACCCGGTGCACCGTTGGCATGGCGATCCGGCGCTCGTCCTGGCACTGGACGGTAAGCCCACCGGTCGAGTCACTGGTCGGCATGGCGACGATCTGCAAGGTGCCGTAGCCCCCCAGGGCGCCGACGTACCCGAACGGCACCACGAACCCGTCCAGCCCGAACACCAGCAGCTGCCCGCGCCGGCAGCCGGACGGCGCCCTGCACAGCCACTTCGGCGCTGCGCCCGGCGCCGCGGTAGGCAGCAGCCCGGGGCAGGGAACCGCGAAGCCGAGCTGGTCGGCGACCCGCTGGCAGGTGGCCCGGAACCCTCGGCTGGTCGGGGTGAGGTAGACGCCGCCGACCTCCAGCGCGCCGGCCGGCAGCGGCGCCGGGGCATACCCGGCGCCGGCCGCCTTGGTAGCGGTCTGGTAGCAGGCGACCGGCGTCGCACCCGGTGGCGGCCGGGCGGGGTGGCCGGCCGGGTAGCTGGCGTGGTTCGACATGGCCAGCACCGGCCACTGCGGCGGGCAGGCGACCTTGTTGCCGATCCGGTAGGGCGCCTGGGTGTTGGCGGTTGCGCCGTGCGCCGACCTCGAACCGGCAGGTGGGCGGCGCCCGCTGCCGTCGTTGAGGGCACGACCGGTGAGGACCAGCGCGACGATCAGCACGGCGGCGGCCACCACGCCCAGCGCCGTCGGCCTGCTCGCCGCTCCCGAGCGCCGCAACCGTCGTGCCATGGCAGCTCCCCACGGGGATCGCCACCATGCTACGTCCGTGCACCGCCGGGCGATACAAGCCTTCCCATCCGGGTGCGCCGCGAGGGATTCCAACCCCCAACTGCCAGATCCGTAGCCTGGCGATCAGCGTCGAACTGGTCGGCCCTCGACGGATCTTCCCTGCTCAGGTTGGGTGTGTCGTCGGTCACGTCGGGTCCAGATGGAGCCCGTCGGATCGTCTGGATGATCAACGGGATGATCACGGCCCCCGATGCGATGAGCCTCGCCTGCCTCTGCCACGGCGGTCGGCGGGCATCCTTGGCTGGTGCTGCAGCTGATCGCCGGATTGTCCCCTAGCGATCAGTTATGGGTGGCGCCTAAGCTGAGCGGTCGGTCGTCGCACCTGCCCGTTGGGGTGCGCGGTCGGCTTGGTGAACGGGTGCTGCATATCCTCGTAGGGGTAGTGGCCGCCGAGCACACGGCGCGGGTCTGAACGCGCGGGTGCGTCTGCTGGATGCGGCGTGCTGTGCGTCTGGTCGTCGCCCTGGTTGGGAGGCGTCATGGACGTGTCCGCGAACCAGCCGGCCGGGCCAGCGGCCCCGGGGGTCCAGCTCGGCGGTCCTGGGATTCGGCGCTCGCCTGGGCGACGGCGTCCCTCCGGGCAACCACCACCCTTGCCCCATCACCTGCAGACCACCGGGGTGGGATGGCTGGCCGCCGCTGTGGTGCTGGTGGCGCTGTCGCTGCTGGTCTTCGGCGGTGGGTTCCATGGCTTGGCCGTCGACCTCACCGTCGTCGAGGATGCAGTGGTCGGGTGGCTGGCCGGGTTGGGCGCGCCGGGTCTGCTCCCGGCGATGCGGCTGCTGGCGGCGCTCGGCTCGTGGATGGCCATCACGGGGCTGCTGTGGGGGCTGCTGCTGGCCTTGCTGATCGGCCGACGCCTGCGGCATCTGGTGGTCGTGCTGGGTTCCTGGATGCTGCAGGGCTTCATCATCCAGTACCTGCTGGCACCGCTGGTGCGGCGCCCGCGGCCGTTCGGGGTGGAGTTCCGGGCCGACTGGACCGCATGGGCGCTGCCTTCAGCCCAGATGGCCGCGCTGGCGGCCGTCCTGGTCGGGATCTTGTATGCCCTGGTCCCGGAGGGCCGCTGGCGCCAGCGCGGCAAGTGGGTGGCGACCGTGCTGGTCGCCCTGGTCGCCCTGGCCCACCTGTACCTGGGGGTGGAGGCGCCGACCGACATCCTGCTGGGAGTGGCGCTCGGGGTGGCCATTCCGCTGCTCGGGTTTCGCTGGTTGCCCCCAGCCAGGTCTTCCCGGTGACCTACCGTCGGGGGCAGAGCGCCCACCTGGATGTGGGTGGCGCCCGCGGGCAGGCGATCCGCCAGGCGCTGTCCGACCAGCTCGGCCTGGTGGTCGACGCCGTCGAGCCGTTCGGGCTGGCCGGGTCGGCCGGGTCGACGCCGCTGCGGATCAGGGTCAAGGGCGATCCCGACACCTGGCTGTTCGGCAAGCTCTACGCCAAGAGCCATCTGCGTGCCGACCGCTGGTACAAGCTGGGTCGGGAGCTGCTGTATGGCCGGCTGGAGGACGAGAAGCCGTTCAACACGGTCCGGCGGCTGGTCCAGCAGGAGGACTATGCGCTGCACAAGCTGTACCTGGCTGGGCTGCCCACCCCGCGGCCCTACGGCGTGGTGGAGCTCACCCCTGAGCGGGAGTACCTACTGGTCACCGAGTTCTTCGACGGCGCGACCGAACTCGGCGATGCCGAGGTCGACGACGACCAGGTGATCGACGACGGCCTGCGCATCATCCGGCGGCTGTGGGAGGCCGGCCTGGCCCACCGCGACGTCAAACCGGCCAACCTGCTGGTCCGCGACGGCCGGCTACTGCTGATCGACGTGGCGTTCATCCAGGTCCGCCCCAGCCCGTGGCGCCAAGCGGTCGACCTGGCCAACATGATGCTCTGCCTAGCATTGCGGAGCAGCCCGGAGCGGGTCTACCAGCGGGCGCAGCGCCAGTTCAGCGTGGAGGAGATCAGCGAGGGGTTCGCCGCCGCTCGTGGGCTGGCCTTGCCCTCTCAGCTGCGGCGGATGCTCCGCGAACAGAGCCGTGACTTGCATGCCGAGTTCACCAAGCTGCTGCCCGCCCGGCCGCACCCGATCGCGATCCAGCGGTGGAGCGCCCGACGGGTCGGCCTGCTGCTGCTGGTGGTGCCGGTGGCAGTCCTGCTGGTCCCGACCGTTCGGGTGGTGCTGTTCAACCATGACCCGAACACCACACGGCTTGAGATCCACAACCTGGATTGCGCCGATTTGGAGCCGCTGTGGCTGCAGGCCCAGTCGGTGCCGTCGGCCTCGCTGGTGCCCTGCGTGGAGTTATTGCCGGGCTGGACCGTGGCCGGCGCCAACGCCAGGGACGGCTGGTCAGCATTCACCCTTGATCACGACCGGGCCGACGTACGGGCGGTGGTCGCCCGACTGACGGCGGCCTGCGACCCAGCCGGGGCGACCGAGGTGCCGTCCGCGCGGCCGGGCGTACGACGCTACCAGCGGACCGAGCGCCTCCCCGGGAGGTTCACGGCCACCTGGTACGACCGGTTCCCGGGTGGCTGCGTGACCTACCAGCTGCACTCAACCACCGACATCCAAGGCACGTTCGCCACCGAGGCGCCACGCGTCCTGGGGTTCACCACTCGCCAGGCACTCCAACAGGCCCTGGACGAACGCTCCAACGGGCGACTGCACCTCGACCCGACAGAGGCTAGATGACCAGCACGGCAGCTCAGAACGAGCATGGTCAGCCACCAGATGTACTCCTCTTGTGCTCGTCCGACCCGAGCTCTCCTCTGGACCCGCCGAGCGCCGGAGTACAAGAGACCTGCGCAGCGTCTATGGGGACCATTCGCGTCGCATGTGGGCAGATCAGGTCAGGTGCGTTGTCTAGCGAATGGCTTCGCGTCGACTCTTGTTGACTGCCGTGGAATGACACACGGAATGACCGTCGCTCTCCTGCGGGTCTGCCTCAGATCGACTTCCAGGCCGTCGGCCCGACGGCGGGGCAGGCGCTGGCGGATCAGGCGGCTGACGCTTGCAGGTCTGCTCTGAGGGTGTCGAGGTCCAAGCGTTCCTTCCGCGCCCGAAGATCGAGGTAGAGCAGGACGCCGACCAGCGCGCCGTACGGCAGGGTCACCACCGTCGCCACCGCGGCGGCAAGCCCCTGCACGAACCAGGCACTACCCAGCGGTAGATGGTGGTGTGGTCGACCTCGATCCCACGCTCCGCCAGGAGCTCTTCGACTGCGCCAATTGGGTCCGGTGCCGCTGGGTGACAGCGGCACCGGACCGTGTGGGGAGCTGCAGCGGCGGCTAGCTTGCGGCCTCGATCGCGCCGAACAGGCCGTGTGCTTCGTCGTCGATGCCGGCGGTGAACAGCAGGGTGGTGCGGTTGCCGGTGATGCCGTTGCCGAAGCGCAGCGCCCACAGGCCCTCGATCTGGATCGGGCTGCCGTCCTCGTGCCGCAGGCGTCCGAGGAACTCGCCGGTCTCCGGGTTGTAGGCGTTGATGCGGCCGTTGCCGAAGTTGCCGACCAGCAGCGTGCCGCTGAAGCGACCGAACCCCGCCGGGGCCAGCGCCAGGCCCCAGGGGGCGTTCAGCTGGCCCCGCTCGATCAGGTGGCGCAGCAGCTGGCCGCTGGTGCTGTAGACGTCGACGAAGCCGAGGCTCGGGCCGGCGACCTCGTCCTCAGCGTCGGCGTCCTGCTTGGCGTAGGCGACGTACAACACGCCGCCGAGCTCTTGGACGTTGAATGGCGCGAAGCCCCGTGGGATCTCGGGGTCGGCGAAGCTGCCCGACAGGTGGACCGGGTTGAAGGCCTGGTCGAAGACGTCGATCCGCCCGTTGTGGAAGTCGGCCGCGTACAGCAAAGTGCCGGCTGCGGTGTCGGCGATCGCCAGGCCTTTGTAGATGGCGTCGGGCACGCTGGCCCCGACCTGCGCCTGGGTGGAGGGCGGTGGCGGCGGCACGCCGGGGTTCCAGCCGGTGACCAGCCCCGCCTCGGAGTCGAAGATGAACCGCGCCGGGCCGCTGGCGTCGCCGGAGCGGACCACGAACCCGGGGGTGGGGTTGAAGACCTGCCCGGTCGGGGCGCCGCCGGGGATGCTCACCACCAGCGGGGCCTTCACGATCGGGCTGCCGTTGACGAAGCCCGGGTAGATCGTGGCCGTGTCGGTGCCGTTGTTGGCAACCCACGCCGGGGTCGTCGGGCCGGCCGCCAGGCCCCAGGGGTTGACCAGGTCGGGGTCGGTGAGCTGGGCCATGCCGGGCAGGTCGGAGACCAGGTTGGTTTGGTGGTAGGAGTTGCCGGGTTGCGACGCGGCAGCCGGTGCCGCCGGGGCCAGAGCGAGAAGCGCGGCGACTAGGCCGAGGGTGAGCGTGTTGCGGAGCCGGCCGAGCCGGTGCACGGCGGCTTGGGACGGTGGTCCTGCCACGTCAGGCATGCTGCCTCCTTGCAGGGTCGGACATGCCTACGTGCTTCTAACTACAAATCGGGCCGCCTGATTCACAAGCCAAGCAAACCGCAATGCCAGTCAGGTCGGTCCTGTTGCTGCTTGGACTTTGTTGTGTCGGCTGTGAACGGACGGGGTGGCGTGAGACTCCGGTCATGAGGACCGCTGACCGCTCCAGCCGTCGATCCCTCCGCTCGTCGTGCCTTCGCTGGCACGTCGAGGAGACCTATGTGAAGGTGGCTGGCAAGTGGCGCTACGTCTACCGCGCGATCGACCAGGCAGGGCAGGTCATCGACGTGTTGGTGTCCGCCCGCCGGGACGCTGAGGCCGGCCGCCGGTTCTTCGAACGGGCGATCAGGACCAGGAGGATCGCGCCGGTCGAGGTGGTGTCCGCGTCCGGTACCGTGCCGTCGCGCCGGACAACCGCTGGAGGTGCGAGATGGCCGCAGAAGGGCTCGCCGAGGGCGAGCGCGTCACCGTCGAGCAGGACGGCCACGTCCTGCTGATCGGTGTCAACCGCCCGGAGAAGCGCAACGCCTTCGACCTGGCCGTCATCCGGCAGCTGGCGGCGGCGTACGAGCGCCTGGCCGACGACCACGAGCTGCGGGTCGGGGTCCTGTACGCGCACGGCGAGCATTTCTCGGCGGGGCTGGACCTTGCCGAGGTCGGACCCGTCGCGGCCGAGCGTGGCGTGGAGGTGCTCTCGGGCGGCGCCCGCTTCGACCCGTTCGGGGTGTGGGGGGAGCCGCTGCCCAAGCCGGTCGTGATGGCCGTGCAGGGCATCGCGTTCACCCTCTCGATCGAGCTGGCGCTCGCCTCCGACATCGTGGTGGCCGCCGAGAACGTGCGCTTCCGCCAGCTGGAGATCGCGAGGGGCATCCTCCCCTTCGGTGGCGCGACCTTCCGCGCCCCGGCGCAGCTCGGCTGGGGCAACGCGATGCGCTTCCTGCTGACCGCGGAGGAGTTCGGCGCCGCCGAGGCGCACCGGATCGGGCTGGTCCAGGAGGTCGTGCCCGCCGGGCGCCAGCTGGACCGCGCGCACGAGCTGGCCCGGACGGTGGCCGCCCAGGCGCCCCTCGGGGTGTGGGGGACCCTGGCCAACGCCAGGGTGGCGCGGGCGGCGTCCGAGCGGGCGGCGGTCGCGCACCTGTCGGAGCTGGTGCCCGGCGTGCTGAACAGCCAGGACGCCGCGGAGGGCGTGCGCAGCTTCGTCGAGCGCCGCCCCGGCCGCTTCAGCGGCGCCTGAGCACGGCGCTCCGCCTTGACCTCGAGTCGACTGGTCCGTACCTGACTCCCCGCTGACTCTCTCATCGGCATCTCATTCGCCGTGGGTACGGTGACCATCGCCCCCAAGCCGTGCCCCCCGAACCCGACGAGAGGCTGCTCTCCGGTGCGCCGTTCGAGCCTCGCTCTCATGGTGCTGCTCCTGGCGGTCTCTGCGGCCGCATGTGGCGGCGGCCCGAAGGCGTCCCGCGAGCCGGCACGGCCGTCGGCGCTCTCCGCCCGCGCCGCGCCCGTGCTCCTCGACCCGGCGCGGTTCACCACCCGGATCGACAACCCCTACTGGCCGATGCGGCCGGGCAGCCGCTGGACCTACCGCGTGGTCGACCCGAGGGGCGGCCGGCGGCTGGTCGAGGTCACCGTCACCGACCGGACGAAGACGGTCCTCGGCGTCGAGGCCAGGGTGGTACACGGCGTCGTGACGGTGGACGGCCGGCCGGTCGAGGCGACCGACGACTGGTACGCGCAGGACACCGAGGGGAACGTCTGGTACCTGGGCGAGGGCACCTGGGAGTACCTGGACGGCCTGGCCGTCCCCGGCAAGGGGTCCTGGCAGGCAGGGGTCGACGGCGCCCAGCCGGGCATCCTGCTCCCCGCCCGCCCGCGGCCCGGCATGGCCTACCAGCAGGAGCGCTACGACGGCCGGGCGCAGGACCGTGCCAGGGTGCTGCGCCTCGGTATGCGCGCCAAGGTCCCGTACGGCTTCTTCGACGATCTGCTGACCACGAAGGAGTGGACATCGCTCGAGCCGGGCGTGCTCGAGCACAAGTTCTACGCGCCAGGGGTGGGGCCGGTGCTGGCCATCACCGTCAGAGGCGGCTCGGGCCGGGAGGAGCTCCTCCGCTTCGACCGCGCCTGAGCCGCCCGAAACGGCGCGGTTCGCCTGGGCCGAGAGGGTCCGGGCATTCAAGCATGGGCACAGTCAGGCGCCTTGCTGTCCGCATCGCGTGGTTGCTCCTGAATCGGCGAAGATTTCTTTGACTAGTTAGTGAAGTTCAAGACGATTTTCGCTGTAACCAGGGATTTCACGACCGAACTATTCCCGGTACCCTGCGCAAGGGACTAGGTAGTTCGGGGGGCTACCTCGGGGGGCTCAGACACGACGTATCAGGCAGCCAGGCGCTGCGCTCCTTCAGTCTGAGCGAATCACAGATTCACTTGGCAGGACACTCGCGTCGTAGAACGCCGGGGGGCTCACATGCGACGTTCCTGGCAGCCGTGCGCTGCGCTCATTTACTTCGGCACGTTCCCGGACAGGGACCGAGGCGTCGTTGCGGACGGGCGGGGGGGTCTGGCCCGATGATGCGTTGGATCGTCGGCTCCAGCCTGAAGTCCCGGCTCCTGGTCGTCCCCGTCGCCGCCGCGCTGCTGGTGGTCGGCTTCGTCCAGCTGCGCAGCATGCCGGTGGACGTCTACCCGGAGTTCACGCCGCCTCTGGTAGAGGTCCAGACCGAGGCGCTGGGCCTGTCGGCGGCCGAGGTGGAGCAACTCGTCACCGTCCCGCTCGAGCAGGACCTGCTCAACGGCGTCGCCTGGCTCGACCAGCTCCACTCGGAGTCGCTGCCGGGGCTGTCAAGGATCGAGATGATCTTCGAGCCGGGGACCGACGTCCTCAAGGCGCGGCAGTTGGTGCAGGAGCGCCTCATCCAGGCGCCCGGCGGCATCCCCAACGTGTCCAAGGCGCCGAACGTGATCCAGCCCCTCTCGTCGACCGGCCGCGTGATGACGGTCGGGTTCTCCTCCAAGGACCTGTCGCTGATCGACATGTCGGTGCTCGCCCGCTGGAAGATCAGGCCCCGCCTGATGGGCGTCCCCGGCGTGGCCAACGTCGCCATCTGGGGGCAGCGCGAGCGGCAGCTCCAGGTGCAGGTCGACCCGCAGAAGCTGCGGCAGCGCGGCGTCTCGCTCAACCAGGTCATCCAGACCACCGGCAACGCGCTGTGGGTGTCGCCGCTGAGCTTCGTCGAGGCATCGACGCCCGGCACCGGCGGCTTCATCGACAGCCCCAGCCAGCGGCTCGGGATCCAGCACATCTCGCCGATCATCACCGCCAAGGACCTGGCCCAGGTGACCGTCGAGGACACCGGCGGCAAGAGGCTGCGCCTCACCGACGTCGCCAAGGTGGTCGAGGACCATCAGCCGCTGATCGGCGACGCGGTGGTCGGCGACACGCCCAGCCTCATGCTGGTGATCGAGAAGTTCCCGGGCGCCAACACCGTCGAGGTGACCCGCGGCGTCGAGGAGGCGCTCGACCAGCTACGGCCTGGCCTGTCCGGCATCACCATCGACACCGGCCTCTACCGTCCCGCCAGCTTCATCGAGGCGGCCACCCACAACCTCACCCTGGCGCTGGTCGTCGGCCTGATCCTGGTGGTCCTGCTGCTGGGCCTGTTCCTGTTCGACTGGCGCGTCGCGCTGATCAGCCTGGTGACCATCCCGCTGTCCCTGCTGGCGGCCGTGTTCGTGCTGTACCTGCGCGGGGCGACCTTCAACGCGATGGTCCTGGCGGGACTCGTGATCGCGCTCGGGGTGGTGGTCGACGACGCGATCGTCGACGTCGACAACATCAAGCGGCGGCTGCGCCAGCGGCGCGAGTCCGCTGAGGAGTCCGGCGAGTCGACCCTTGCCACCGTCCTGCGCGCCTCCCTCGAGCTGCGCGGCCCCCTCCTCTACGCCACCTTGATCATCGCGCTCGCGACCGTGCCGGTGTTCTTCGTCCAGGGCCTCACCGGCTCGTTCGTCAAGCCGCTGGCCACGTCCTACCTGCTGGCCCTGCTCGCCTCCATGGTGGTGGCGCTGGTGGTCACGCCAGGACTGGCGCTGCTGCTGCTCGGCGGCGCCGCGGCGCGGCGCGACGCCTCGCCGTTCGCCCGCTGGCTGGAGCGCGGCCACACCGCGGCGCTCACGCGGCTGATCGCCAGGCCGCGCCTGGCCTTCGCGGGCGTCGCCGTGATCGCGCTAGCCGGGCTCGCGGTGCTGCCCCTGCTCGGCGGTCGCTCGATGCTGCCGCCGTTGCAGGACCGCGACCTGCTGATCAGTTGGCAGGGCAGGCCGGGCATGTCCCAACCGGAGATGGACCGCATCACCCAGCGCGTCACCCGCGAACTGCGCTCCGTCGCCGGTGTCCGCGACGTCGGCGCGCTGGTCGGTCGCGCCATCGGCGGAGACCAGGCGGTCAACGTCAACTCCAGCCAGCTCTGGGTCTCGATCGACCCCGACGCCGACTACAGCCGGACGGTCGCAGCGGTGCGCCGGGTCGTCAGCGGCTATCCGGGACTCTCCCACGACCTGGCGACCTATCCGGAGGAGCGCATCAGGCAGGTCCGCACCGGCACCAGCGAGCCCCTGGTCGTCCGCGTCTTCGGTGAGAACCTGCAGGTGCTCCGCGACAAGGCGGAGGAGGTGCGGCGGGCCGTCGCGGGGGTGGACGGCGTGGTCGCACCGCGCGTGAACACCCAGGCCGTCGAGCCGATCGTCGAGATCGAGGTCGACCTCGCCACCGCGCAGCGCCAGGGCATCAAGCCGGGCGACGTGCGCCGCGCCGCTGCCGCCCTGCTGTCGGGCGTCACCGTCGGCAACCTGTTCGAGGAGTCGAAGGTCTTCGACGTCGTGGTATGGGGCGAGCCCGCCACGCGCCACAGCCTGACCAGCATCCAGGACATGCTGATCGACAAGCCCGGCGGCGGTCAGGTGCGCCTCGGGGACGTCGCCAATGTGCGCATCACCCCGAACCCGACCGTGATCAAGCACGATTCCGTCTCGCGCTACGTCGACGTCACGGCCGACATCCGTGGGCGCTCACTCGGCGCTGTGACCCACGACGTCGAGCAGGCCGTCCGTGGCATCAGCTTCCCGCTCGAGCACCATGCCGAGGTGCTCGGGGCGGCCGCGCAGCGGCGCGGCGCCCAGCAGCGGACGCTGAGCGTCGCGCTCGCCGTCGCGATCGGCGTCTTCCTGCTGCTGCAGGCGGCCTTCGGCAGCTGGCGCCTGGCGTCGCTCGTCTTCGCGAGCCTGCCCCTCGCCCTGGCGGGCGGGCTGCTCGCCGGGCTCGCGTTCACCGGCGAGATCACGCCCCTCGGCTCGCTGGTCGGGCTGTTCGCGGTGCTGGGGATCGCCGTGCGCAACGGCGTGCTGCTCACCAGCCACCTGCAACGTCTCCAGCGCGAGGGGGATGCCGAGCTCGGCGCCGAACTGGTCCTGCGCGGTGCGCGCGAACGGCTCGCGCCGATGGTGCTGACCGCGCTGACGGTGGGGCTGGCCGTGCTGCCGCTGACGTTCCTCGGCGGCGTCCCCGGCCTCGAGGTGCTGCAACCGCTCGCCGTGGTCATCCTCGGCGGCCTGCTGACCTCGACGCTGGTCGGCGCGCTGCTCGTGCCGTTCCTGTACCTGCGGTTCGCGCCGCGCACGCAGTCCGAGGACGACGTCGCAAGGGAGCTCCAGCTCAGTCCGGTCTGAACAGCGATCGAGGGGACGGCCGAGCGCCCGTCGCGCTCGGCCTGGCAAGGGGGGAAGCTTCGATGCAGCACAGCAGGCGGTGGAACGTCGCGGCACTGCTGCTGGCCGCCGCGCTCGCGCTGGGCGTCTCGGCGTGCCGCGAGCAGGCGGCCGAGGAGGGCGGCGCGAGCGACGCCGTCAGGGTCGAGCCGGTCGAGGGGACCGAGCTCAGCCGCGTGATCCTGTCCCAGGAGGCGGCCGAGCGGCTCGGCGTCGAGACCGAGAAGGTCCGCGAGGCGAAGGTGGCCCCCGCCACGGGTGGTGGCAAGGCGGTCACCCGCAGGGTCATCCCCTACGGGGCGGTGCTCTACGACGAGCAGGGCGACACCTGGACCTTCACCAACCCGAACCCGCTGACCTTCCTGCGGCAGAAGATCAGCGTCGACTACATCCAAGGCGACCTGGTGGTCCTCGCCGCCGGCCCGGCCGCCGGCGTGGCGGTGGTGACGGTCGGCTCGGCGGAGCTGCTCGGCGCCGAGCTCGGGGTCGGCGAAGAGTGAGGCGGGCGCGGCACGCACGCCGCGACGACGGCGTAGGAGACCTCCAACCATGATGCGATGGATCGTCGGGTCGAGCCTCAGGTTCCGCTTCATCGTCGTCGCCTTGGCGCTCGCGATGATGAGCTTCGGGATCGTGCAGCTCCGCAACACCCCGGTGGACGTCTTCCCCGAGTTCGCGCCGCCTCGGGTGGAGATCCAGACCGCCTGCCTCGGGCTGTCCGCGTCGGACGTGGAGGAGCTCGTCACCGTCCCGCTGGAGGACGCGCTCAACGGCCTGCCAGGGCTCGACGAGATGCGCTCCTCGTCGGTTCCCCAGCTCTCCTCGATCGAGCTGATCTTCAAGCTGGGAACCGACCTGTTACAGGCACGGCAGCTGGTGCAGGAGCGCATCGCCACGGTCATGCCCACGTTGCCGACCTGGGCGAGCCCGCCGGTGATGCTGCAACCCCTCTCGGCGACCGCCCGGGTGATGAAGATCGGCCTGTCGTCGAAGGACCGCTCCCTGATCGAGATGTCGATGATCTCCTACTGGACGATCAGAGCGCGCCTGCTGCGGGTCCCCGGCGTGGCGAACGTGCCGATCTGGGGCGAGCGCCTGCAGATGCTGCAGGTCCAGGTCGAGCCCGACAAGATGCGCAAGCACAACGTCTCGCTCGACCAGGTGATGGAGACGACCGCGAACTCCGTGGACGTCGGCCTGCTGAAGTTCTCCAACGGGGCGGTGGTCGGCACCGGCGGCTTCGTCGAGAGTCCCAACCAGCGGCTCGGGGTCAGGCACGTCCTGCCGATCAGGACGCCGCGGGACCTGGCCGCGGTGACCATCGAGGAGCGCAAGGGCAAGCCGCTGCGCCTCGGCGACGTCGCGCGCGTGGTGGAGGACCACCAGCCGCTGGTCGGCGACGCGGTCATCAACGACGGACCCGGTCTGATGCTGATCGTCGAGAAGCTCCCCTGGGCCAACACCCTCGACGTGACCCGCGGGGTGGACAAGGCGCTCGAGGAGCTGAAGCCGGGCCTTACCGGCATCGACATCGACGCCACCATCTTCCGGCCGGCGAGCTTCATCGACACGGCACTCCACAACCTCACCAACGCGCTGCTGCTCGGCTGCCTGTTCGTGATCCTGGTGCTGGCCCTGTTCCTGTTCGAGTGGCGCAGCGCCCTGATCAGCCTGGTGGCGATCCCGCTGTCGCTGGTGGCCGCCGGGTGGGTGCTGTTCCTGCGCGGCGCGACCATCAACACCATGATCCTCGCGGGGCTGGTGATCGCCGTCGGGGTGGTGGTCGACGACGCCATCATCGACATCGAGAACATCGTGCGGCGATTGCGCCAGTACCGGCGCGAGGGCGTGCAGAGGTCGACCGCGGCGGTGGTCCTCGAGGCCTCGCTCGAGGTCCGGGGCCCGATCATCTACGCCACGCTGATCATCGTGGTGGCCGCGGTGCCCGTCTACTTCCTGTCTGGCCTGACCGGTTCGTTCTTCCGGCCGCTCGCGCTCTCCTACGCGCTGGCGGTGCTCGCCTCCCTGGTGGTCGCGCTGACCGTCACGCCGGCGCTGGCGCTGCTGCTGCTCCGCAAGGCGCCGCTGGAGCGCCGCGAGTCCCCGCTGGTCCGCTGGTTGCAGCGCGGCTACACCGCGGTGCTCGCGCGCGTCATCAAGCGGCCCCGCTGGGCGTACGCCACCGTCGCGCTGTTCATCGCCGCCGGCCTGGCGGTGACGCCGCTGCTGGGAGAGTCGCTGTTCCCGCAGTTCAAGGAGCGCGACTTCCTGATGCACTGGCTCTCCTACCCGGGCACGTCCCATCCGGAGGAGCAGCGCATCGTCGCCGCCGGCAGCCGCGAGCTGCGCGCCATTCCCGGGATCCGCAACTTCGGCTCCCACATCGGGCAGGCGCTGCTCGGGGAGGAGATCGTCGGGGTCAACTTCGGCGAGAACTGGATCAGCGTCGATCCCAAGGCCGACTACGACAAGACGGTCGCCGCCCTGGAGGAGACCGTCGCCGGCTACCCGGGGCTCTACACCGACGTGCAGACCTACCTCAACGAGCGCATCAAGGAGGTGCTGACCGGGACCAGCGAGGCGATCGTGGTGCGCATCTCCGGACCGAGCCTCGACGTCCTGCGCGAGAAGGCCGAGGAGGTGGAGAAGCTCCTCGGCACCATCGACGGGGTAACCGAGCAGCACGCGGACTTCGTGGTCGACGTCCCGCAGCTGAACGTCGAGGTCGACCTCGCCAAGGCCAGGCAGTACGGGATCAAGCCCGGTGACGTGCGCCGGGCGGCCTCGACGCTGGTGGCGGGCGAGGAGGTCGCCGACGTCTTCAGGGACGGCAAGGCCTACGACGTCCAGGTCTGGAGCACGCCCGAGACGCGCAACAGCGTGAGCGCCATCCGCAACCTGCCGATCGACACGCCCAAGGGCCAGGTGCCGCTCGGCGACCTGGCGGAGGTGCGCGTCAAGCCGACCCCGAACGTGGTCGAGCGCGCCAACAACTCGCGCCGCATCGACGTCGGCGCCAACGTTTCCACGGGCGACCTCGGTGCCGTGGCGCGCGAGGTCGACCGGCGCCTCGGCGGGGTCGAGTTCCCGCACGGCTACGACTACGAGGTGCTCGGCGAGTTCCAGGAGCGGCAGGCCGCGCAGCGGCGCCTGCTGCTGTTCGCGGGCGCCGCCGGCATCGGGGTCCTGTTGCTGCTGCAGGCGTGCTTCGGCAGCTTCCGCCTGGCGGCGCTGACCCTGCTGACCCTGCCCATGGCCCTGGTGGGCGGCGTGCTGGCGGCCTACGCCGTCGGCGGCCTCATCTCGCTCGGCTCCCTGGTGGGGTTCTTCACGGTGATGGGGATCGCCGCGCGCAACGGCATCCTGATGATCAACCACTACCAGCACCTCGAGCGCTACGAGGGGGAGACCTTCGGGCCGGCGCTGGTCCTGCGCGGCGCCAGGGAGCGGCTCTCGCCGATCCTGATGACGGCGCTGGCGACCGGGCTCGCGGTCGTGCCGCTGGTGATGAGGGGCTCGATCCCCGGTCACGAGATCGAGCACCCGCTCGCCGTGGTGATACTCGGCGGCCTGTTCACCTCGACCCTGCTCAACCTGTTCGTGGTGCCTTCCTTGTACCTCCGCTTCGCCAGGCCGCGGAGCCAGCAGTCCGGCCCCGCCATTGCCCAGCCACCCGCACCCGGGGGGAGTGCAGCATGACCAGGAGATTCGCCGCCGGGTCCGCGGGCCAGGGCCGCATCCGGGCGTGGTCGGCGCCGCTGGCGCTGGCCGCGCTCGCATTGGTGCCCATGCTCGCCGGCTGCGGCGCCGACCGGGGCGCAACCACGCCCACACCGGCGGCGCCGCAGCCCGTGAAGCAGATCACCGAGAAGGACTACGACGCGGGCGGGTTCGCCGGCACGCCCAAGGGCGACAACCGCTGGTTCCCGCTGGCTCCCGGGACGCAGTTCGTCTACACGGGGACCATCATCGCCGACGGCAAGCGCGTCGAGCACCGGGTCGTGTTCACCGTCACCGACCTGACCAAGATGGTCGACGGGGTGCGTTCGCTGGTGATCTTCGACCGCGACTACAACGCGGGCGCCCTGGTCGAGGCCGAACTCGCCTTCCACGCCCAGGACAACGCCGGCAACGTCTGGAACATGGGCGAGTACCCGGAGGAGTACGAGGAGGGGAAGTTCGCCGGTGCCCCGGACACCTGGCTCACCGGGGTCCAGGGTGCGGAGGCGGGCGTCCTGATGCGGGCGGACCCGCGCACGGGAACGTCCGACTACTCCCAGGGGCTGGCGCCGGCGATCGAGTTCTCCGACAAGGCCAAGGTGTCCAAGACGGGCGCGAAGACCTGCGTCCCCACCGGCTGCTACGACAACGTCCTGGTGACCGACGAGTGGAACCCGTCGGAGCCGGACGCCCACCAGCTCAAGTACTACGCGCAGGGCGTCGGCACCGTCCGCATCGAGTTCTCCGGCGGCAATGAGAAGGAGCAGGAAGTCCTGGTGCTGTCCAAGATCGCCCACCTCGACCAGGCCGCGCTGGCGGAGATCCGCAAGCAGTCGCTGAAGCTCGACAAGCGCGCCTACACGGCGGCGAAGGGCGTCTACGGCCGCACCGCGCCCGCGGAGCAGGTGGGCCAGTCCCCGTAGCGGCTACAGCTCGCAGGTGGCGGCCTGGATGGTGTTGCGGCTGAACGTGATCGAGCGCGTGGCGAAGTTGGTGCCGTTGTCGGAGATCACGCCGGTGGGATGACCTCCGCCGCCGGTGGCGCAGATCAGGTTGTCATGGACGTTGTAGTCGGCCAGCAGGTGGGACGGTGGGGTGGAGTCGGTGCGGGTCTGCTGCGTGCCGGTGACGCCGTTGTAGTTGCCTGACATGCGGTTGCCGTAGACCTCGACGTTGAAGCTGGAGGCCACGGTGATGCCGCCGTCCCAGTACCAGCCGCGGCTGGCGGCGTAGCCGTTGCGGTAGACCTGGTTGTTGCGGATCACCGCGTCCTGGCTGATCTCGTAGAAGATCCCCTCCGCCTTGTTTCGCTCGACCAGGTTGTGCTCGATCAGGGCGTGGTCGGCGTTGATGTCGGCCCACAGCCCGCGGCAGTCGTTGTCGTGCACGTGGGCGTTGCGGATGGTGATCTGGCCGACGTCCCACTTGATGCCGCCGGCCTCGTAGTCGCAGCTGTCGTGGAGGGTGTGGTTCCGGGCCAGCTCCGGTCCGTCGAAGGTGGCCGGGTCGCCGTCCAAGCCGTCGAGCACCATCCCGGTCGACGCGTTGCCGCCGATGCCGAGCTGGTCGTTGTCGTTGTAGTGGCCGCCGAGGACCTTCATGCCGTCCGCACCCATCAGGCCGGCCCAGTAGTTGCGCAGGGCAGAGATGTTGCGCACCGTCCAGCCGCTGGCGTGCGTGTCGGGCTGGATGGCGCCGCGCTGCCTGCCGGTGTTGTAGTTCTGCACGGTGATCGAGTCGAGCGTCACGTTGGTGGCGCCGCCGTAGAAGGCGGACTGCAGGCTCCGCCCGCCGTCGAGCACCGCGCCCGGCTCACCGCAGAACGTGTCGCCGGACTTCGGCTGCACGCTGAAGTTCCGCTGGTGGGTGCCGGCCTTGACGAGGTAGGTGGTGCCGGCGCCGTGGGCGTTGACCACGCTCTGGGCACTGTCGCCGGTGCCGATCGGCACCCCGCCGTTGCTGACGCACTTGGAGGCGGGCGTCGGCGTGGTGGCGGGCGGCTGCGTGGTCGGCGGGGTGGTGGTTGCGGTCGTGGTGGTGGCGGGCCGGGTGGTGGTCGTGGTGCTCGACGGCGGCGGGGCCGGCTCGCTGGTCCCGCCGAAGAAGGGGTCGCGGGCCAGGCGGACGAACCCCTCCATGGACGGGGCCGAGGTCTCCGGGCGCCAGTCGCAGCGTCCGGCCTCGTCGAGGTAGACGACCGCGCGGATGCGCGGCATCGACCGCGCCAGCGCGGCGGCCGCGTCGAGGTACCACGCCTGCTTGCGGCCCGGGTCGGCGCGGTCCTCGACGGTGCCGGTCTCGGAGATGATCAGGGGCTTCCCGGTGGCCGACCCCCAGGCGTAGAACGCCTTGAAGATGGCCGCGAAGCCGGTCCATGCGGAGCCGTTGCAGGCGGCCGCGTTGAAGCCGTCGGCGCCGACCCAGTCGACGTAGCCGTCGCCCGGCCAGTAGCGGTTCGCGCCGCCTCGGGCGCCGGCGAAGACGTCCGCGCCGGGCGACCACACCCAGGAGCCACGCACGCCCTGGGCGGCGAACAGGTCGTGGACGTGCCGCCAGGCCGCCACGAACGGCGACCCGGACCGCCAGGAGCTCCGCGGGGCCACCCTGTCGGCGGTCCAGATGTAGCGCAGCAGCACCGGCTTGCCGAGGGCGCCGACGCCGCGGGCCAGCGAGGCGAGGTAGGCGTCGTAGCGGCCGCCGGCGACCGCGCGCGGGTCGGCGCCGCCGCCGAACGAGATCAGCGGGATGCGGCCGTCGGCGGCGTTCAGCGCGGGCAGGCTGCCGAGGCCCTGGCCCCATGGCACGAAGCTGTGGCCGATGGCGAGCTTGCGCCCGATCGCCGCCTCGAGCTGGCGGGTCGCCGCCTGCTGCGCCGACGGCGACTCAGAGGTGCCCTTGACCCACGCGCCGAGCAGCGCCGCCGTCGGCGACGGCGTTACCGGTGCCGCCGGGCCGACCGCCTTGACCGAGAGGGCCACGGCGCCGACCAGCGCGAGCACCAGGCTGACGGTGGTGAAGGTCCGCGAGCGCCACGGCCGCCTGCCGGCGAGCCCCCGGGCGACGCGGACGCGCCCCGCCGCGTGCAGGTGGCGGGGAGCGCCGGACTTCGGGGCAGCATGACGAGGGCGGCGGCCGAAACGCATCAGTTCGCCTCCGATGTGCCGCCCGTGGGCGGCGCGGCATACGGCCGGATCCGTAGGTGAGGACTCCGTCCACCGGAGGCCTCGTGGGGGCGAGGGTCGGTCTCGTGAGGGGCGGCAAGGTGGGGGACCCTACCGCAAAGCGAGCGTATGAGTATCAGGTCGCGATACAACCAGTCAAACCGGTGTTGGACCGGTTCACCCCCTACGCCTGCATCGGCAAGCGGCGGCTGCAGCGGCTGTTCGCCGAGTACGTCGGGGTCAGCCCCAACGCGGTGCGGTAGCGTGCCTCCGACGGCCCGGAGGGGAGATCGGATGCGACTGTGGCTGGTGCGGCACGGCGAGACGGAGTGGGCGCGCGCCCGGCGGCACACCGGCCGCACGGACGTGCCGCTGAGCCCCGCCGGCGAGGAGGAGGCGCGGCGCCTGGGCGTGCGCCTTGCCCGTGAGCGCTTCGACCGGGTCTTCTCCAGCCCGCTCAGCCGCACCATGGAGACCGCCCGCCTGGCCGGCTTCGGTGCCCGCGTGACACCGCGCGACGAGCTCCTCGAGTTCGACTACGGCGAGTACGAGGGGCTGACCACGCCGCAGATCCGCGCGCGGAGGCCGGACTGGGACCTGTTCCGGGACGGCTGCCCCGGCGGCGAGACGGTGGCGGCGGTCGCCGCCCGCCTGCGGCCGTTCCTGGCCGAGGTCACCGACGCCGACGAGGAGGTGCTGGTATTCGGCCACGGCCACGCGCTGCGCATCATGACCGCCGCCTACCTCGGCCTACCGCTCGAGGCCGCCCGCCACCTGTTCCTCCTCACCGCGAGCCTGTCGGTGCTCGGCACCGAGCACGAATGGCCCGCGCTGCTCGGCTGGAACGACTGGGGGCCGTGGTAGCCGGCTAGTAACCGGCGACCCAGTACACGACGGCGGCCACCACCCCGAGCACCACCGCCGTCTCCCGCCAGCTGTGGGTCGGGAAGGCCAGCACGCCGAGGAAGACCACGTGCTTGCGGCGTAGCGGCCAGAACAACGGGACGCCCGCGACGGTCAGGCCGTCGGCAAGCACGTGGGAGAGCGCGCCGGCCAGGAGGGCGAGCGCCAGCAGCGGCTCGGGCGGCCCGTCGACCACCAGGCTCTGGCCGTAGTGGCCGAGCAGGGCGAGCGCGACGCACCAGGCCAGCGAGTGGGTCGGCCCGCGGTGGCCGGGCGTGAGCCGGTGCCACCAGCGCGGCAGGAGCCGCCCGACGACGGAGTGCGGGTGGTCGAGGTCGGGGAGGACCGCGGCGATGCAGGCGATCACCCCGCCCGCCACCATCGAGCCGCCGGTGCTCTTGGCCACCGCGACACCGGCGGCGGCGCCGATGATGGCATGGCTGCGCTTCATCATGGTGGCGCGAAGTCTCCACCATCGCCGTGACAGCCGTCCCCGCCCGGCGCCGGTAGAACTGCCGAGGACCGACTCCTCCACGGTCACATTCGCCGGTCGCGCTCCGTCATCGCGGTGACGAACGGAACCCGGCCGATGTGCCAAGGAGGAGGAACCATGCCGCCGATCGTGTCCGTCATCGAGATCGCCCGTCCGCCAGAGGAGGTCTTCTCGTACGTCACCGACCCCTCGCGCTTCGCCGAGTGGCAGAAGGACATCGTGAGCGTGCGCATCGAGGGAGGTCGTCCGCCCGGCGTCGGCTCGAGGTTCACCACGACTCGCCGGGTCGGTGGCGTCGAGCGGACGATGACCCAGGAGATCACGGAGGACAGTCCCCCAAAGAGCTGGGCCGCTCGCGGCGTCGACGGACCGATCAGGCCGAGTGCGAGCGTGACCGTCGAGCCCCTGGGCGGCAGTGCGGGCTCGCGCGTCACGATCGCGCTCGACTTCGAGGGCCACGGGATCGGCAAGCCGCTCCTGCCGGCCGTCCGCCGGCAGGCCCTGAAGGGGGGGCCGAAGAGCTACAGGAACCTGAAGGAGCGGCTCGAGAGCGGCGCGGTGAATGCGCCAGAGTAATTGGATCCTCTTGCGCCATCCCGCGTCGTCCTTGGCACCGGTCCTCGGCGTCCGTAACCTGCGAGCTCGATGCCGCAATCGAGCAGGGAGGGCAGGATCGTGGCCGAGCTGCGGGAGACGGCAGGTGCGGTCGCCCACGACCTCGCGGACGACCAGCTGACGCGGGCGGTGCTCGCGAGCTTCGAGCAGTCGACCGATGACCGCTTCCGCACGGTCATGCGGAGCCTGGTCAAGCACCTGCACGCCTTCGTGCGGGAGGTGGAGCTGACCGAGGAGGAATGGGGCCTCGGCATCGACTTCCTCACCCGCACCGGGCGGATCACCACCGACCAGCGTCAGGAGTTCGTCCTGCTCTCCGACGTCCTGGGCGTCTCGATGCTCACCATCGGCGTCAACAACCGCAGGCCGGCTGGGGCGACGGAGTCCACCGTGTTCGGGCCGTTCTTCGTGGAGGGCTCGCCGCCGTTCGAGCTGGGCGACGACATCGCGCGCGGCGCCTCCGGCGAGCCCTGTCTGGTCCAGGGACGGGTCCGCTCCCTGGAGGGCGAGCCGGTCGCCGCGGCCCGGATCGAGGTCTGGCAGGCCGACGACGAGGGCCTGTACGACGTGCAGCGCGCCGGCCTGGACCACTCGCGAGCACGCGGCCACCTGTCATCGGACCGCGACGGGTGCTACTGGTTCTGGACGGTCAGGCCGACGGCCTACCCGATCCCGGTCGACGGGCCGGTGGGGGAGCTGCTCGCCGCCGCCGGCCGCGGCATCATGCGGCCGGCGCACGTCCACTTCATGGTCGAGGCCGACGGCTTCCAGAAGCTGATCACCCACGTGTTCGTCGCCGGCGACCCGTACCTGGGCGCCGACGCCGTCTTCGGGGTCAAGGGCTCGCTCGTCGCCGAGTTCGAGCGCCACGACCCGGGAACCGCGCCCGACGGCAAGGTCATGGAGGTCCCCTTCTCCACGGCCGCCTACGACCTCGTGCTCGCTCCACGGCCCTGAGGCCCACGCCATCCCGGGCACGGACGCAAGGCGGGGTGGCCGGTCGGCCACCCCGCCTACCTCCCGCCCGGTCCGGCGGGACACCGGTGCCTCAGCGGTCGGTCATGACGGCACCGGTGGCGTCACTCGAAGCCGCCGTCGCCACCGCCGGTGCTGTCGCCGCCTTCTGGTCTGTGAGTTGGTGGCGGTGGGGTCTATCGGGATGGGACGTTGCGGGCGTTGCGGCGGGCGGGGTCGTCCAGGCCCCAGCCGATGATGCGTTCGGGATGGATACGGATGGCTGGCTGGGGGTCGGTGATGGCCTCGGCACGGCCGCGGACCTCGATGCCACGTGGCTGCCAGGGCTCCGCGACCATGTCGTCGATGACGATGGCGGCGCGGTGGGTGCGGGCGATGTCGCGGAACTTCTTGGTGGCCGCCAGGTCGCGGCCGGAGACCTCGATGACCTCGGCGTCGGCGTCGAGGGCCCACATCCCGACCGGGGTGACGTGGGGGGTGCCGTCGGGGCCGACGGTGGCCAGGCGGGCTAGTCGCCGCTCGCGTTGCAGGTAGGTCAGCTCGGCGTCGGTGAAGATGCTCATGATCGCTCCCGGTAGGTGTCGACGGCTGCTTGGTGGGGTGGTGGGCGGTCAGGCCGCAGCGGCCAGGGCGCTGCGGGCCAGGGCGGGGATGAGGATCGCGGCCACGGTGAGGTGCAGCAGTGCCAGGACGATCCTTGCCGCGGTGGGTGTCCCGGGGCCGAGCAGCGGGGCGAAGGAGACCACCAGCGCGACCACCGCGGTGCCGGTCCAGATGGTCCGGGCTCGGTGGGTCAGCCGCTCCAGCAGGGCGAGCAGGCCCCATCCAGCCAGGGAGGCGGCCAGCGCGGTGACGATCACCAGGGGCAGGGTGATCTCGGCTGGGGCGCGTCCGCTCGGCTGGGCGACCTGGAGGTCGACCCCGAGCAGTGGCACGGCGACCAGCCAGATGGCGGCGGGGGCGAGGACCGCGGCGAGCACCGCGGCCGCGCGGCGGAGGTGGTGGGTGGTGCGAGGGGTGGCGGGGGCGTGGGTGGCTGTGGTGGTGGTCATGGTGTCCCCTCTCTAGAAACTTCACACTATGTGTATATAATGAACTATACGCTAAGTGAAGTTCAGTGCAAGGGGTAAACTGCACACCGAGTGAAGATGAAGGTGAGGGCTCGAGACGGTGAAGACCATTGCGGAACCGCGGAACGCCCGCAGCCGGCGCACCGGGGCCGCGCTGCTGGCCGCCACCCGGGAGCTGCTGGAGGAGCAGGGGTTCGAGTCGGTGACGATGGCCGCCGTCGCCGCCCGCGCCGGCGTCTCCCGCCGCGCTGTCTACCTGCACTTCTCCTCCCGCGCCGAGCTGCTCACCGCGGTGTTCAGCTACCTCGGGGAACGCGAAGACATCGGCGGCTCGCTGCGGCGGGTGTGGGAGGCACCCGATGCCGTCGCAGCACTAGAGGAGTGGGCCCGCCACCTGGCCCGGATCCACCCGCGGCTCCTCGCGGTCGCCCGCGCCGCCGACCGCGTCCGCCGCAGCGATCCCGAGGCGGCGGCCTTCTGGGACCACTCGATGGGCAACTGGCACGCGGGCTGCCGCCGGCTGGTCGCCTGGCTGGACGGGGACGGTCGCCTCGCGCCGCCGTGGACGGTCGACACCGCCGCCGACATGCTCTGGGCACTGATGTCGTTCGACGTCCTCGAGGGGCTGCTGGTGGACCGACACTGGTCACCCGAGCGCTACGCCGAGCACCTCGCGGTGGTCTTCCGCAGGACCTTCGTCGGCGACCCGCCAACCAGCAGCCAACCGCAGCCCAGCCGGGGCTCGCTCCGGTGACGGGCGGGACGCCCTCGACGTAGCCGCTCGGGCGGCGGCCAACCGGGCGGCCGCCGCCTCCAGCTCGCCGGCGCCGGGTGGGGCGGCCGTCCCAGGGGGAGCCCCGGCCAATTGCTGCATCCGCGAAGTCTAGGCCGATTCACTCCAAGAGGTGCAAGCACGCAGCAATGACTGTTCGCCGCCGCGCGGACCTCGAAGGCCCGCCTCCGTGCGGTGTGCGACGTCTGCTCAGCCGATCAGCGGCAGTCGCGGGTCGGGGTGCTCAGCCCTGCCCGACGCCGCCCGGACCCACGCCATGTCGTCGCCGAGGTCGCCCGGCCGCCCGGCGACCGTGCGGCGGGCGAGCAACTCGTCGAGGATCGCCGCGGTCGCCGCCACGCCGTCAGGGGTCGCGATGCTGTCGCGGCCGACCGCGTCGGTCAGGTCGATGCCGTGCACCACCGCCTCCACGATCCGGCTGGGGACGAACTCGTCCAGCCGCATCAGCGCGTAGTAGCCGGAGCCGACCGTGTCGGGCGCGGTGGCGCGCGCCTCCTGGATCGTCTGGCTGAACGTCTCGTGGAGCACGTCGGGCATCTGCCGCGGGGTCTTCCCCTCCACCATCGTGTAGGCGTAGTCGTAGACGACCGGGGCGACCTCCGAGCGCGGGAAGATGAAGAAGCTCACCCGGTCACGGCCGACCTGGCCGGCCCGCGGCTCGGCGACCAGCATGCGGGTGAGGCCGATCGAGATGTCGAAGTGGCCGGCGAGCTCGAACACCGTCCAGTGCGGTTGCGTCTCGTCCAGCGGCCTGAGCTTGGTCGGCGTGCGCCACTGGTCGTCGGTCAACTCCTTGAAGGTCCGCTCCACCCCGCCAAGCTCGATCTCGAGCACGTCCACGGCGTCCTCGTACGCGCCCATCTGCCCCTCCCCTGCTCGCCCTGCTGCCAGTGCGAAGTCTGCGCCAGCGACCCCGGGCGGCGCCAGGGCCCCGCCCCGGTCGGCGCAATCTGGGGCTGGCCGGTCCTGCGGTGCGTGTCGTCGGGGAGGCGGGATGAGATGCTGTGGCGCGCTCCGGCCTCCTCCACGCCACCTCCGGTGATCAGACGACGCTTCGACCGACGCCGCTTCGAGCGCGCCCGGCGACCTGCCCGGGACCGGATCCTCGTCCGGTTCCGCATCCCGCTCGTCCTGCTCGGGGCGGTGACCGTCTACGGCGTGGTCGGCTACCGGGTCCTGGAGGGCTGGAGCCTGCTCGACGCGCTCTACATGACCGTCATCACGCTCTCGACGGTCGGCTTCCGCGAGGTGCACCCGCTCGGCGTCTGGGGAGAGGCGTTCACGATCTCGCTCATCCTGGGTGGGGTGCTGGCGTTGTTCGTCGGGATCGGCGTCGTCACCGAGCTGGTCGTCTCCGGCCAGCTCGCCCGGATCCTGAGGAGGAGGCGCATGGACATCCGCATCGGCCAGCTTGACGGGCACTACGTCGTCTGCGCCTACGGCCGCGTCGGGCGCGCGGTCGCCGAGGAGCTGGCACGCCATGGCCTGCCGTTCGTGGTGATCGAGCCGTTGGAGCGGCTGGCCGCGACGCTCGAGGAGCAGAGCGCGCCCTACATCGCCGGCGACCCGACCGCCGAGGAGGTGCTGCGCCGCGCCGGGATCGACCGTGCGCGAGGCCTGGTCTGCGCGGTCGACAACGACGCGGCCAACGTCTACATCACCCTCACCGCGCGTGCGCTCAACCCGGACCTCGTGATCGTCGCCCGCGCGTCCAACCCCGAATCGGTCGACAAGCTGCAGTGGGCCGGTGCCGACCAGATCGTGTCCCCCTACGCCCTGTCGGGGCGGCGGATGGCGTTCCTGGCCCAGCACCCCGAGGTGGTCGACTTCCTCGACCTCATGAGCATCGTGCCCGACCTGCGGCTCGAACAGGTCGTGGTGCGGTCCGGGTCGGTGCTCGACGGCACGACGGTCGGGGAGGCGTCCGCCGCCCACGAAGCGGTGACGATCCTGGCGGTGAAGCCGGCCAGCGGGGAGCCGATCGCCCATCCCAGCCCGGAGGTCCGGCTGGGTGAGGACGACCGCGTGGTCGTGCTCGGCCCCTTGGGAGCCTTGGACGCGATGGGACGCTGACGGGCGGTCCCGTCGCGCTTCTGGAGAACGGTAGGTCGTGCCATCATCGGCTCGTGCGCCCACCCCGGATCGAAGAAGGCCAGGCGGCCCTGCGTGACGGCGATGCCGCCAGCGCCCGCCGCGCGTTCGAGTCCGCCCTCGCCGAGGCCGAGTCCGGCGAGGTGCTCGAGGGCCTTGCCGAGGCGCTCTACCTCGAGCGCGAGTACGCCGCCTCCGCGACGCACTACGAGCGCGCCTACGCCGCCTACCGCAGGGAGCGCGAGAACCTCGCCGCCGGCCGGGCCGCCCGCATGGTCGCCTGGATCACCGGGAACATCTTCGGCGACTGGGCCGTCCAGAGCGGATGGTTCGCGCGAGCCTGCACCATCCTCGAGGAAGTGGGCCCGGATCGACCCGAGCACGGCTGGGTGCTGGTCATGAAGACGTTCTCCGAACCAGACGCCCAGGTGCGCGAGACCTTGCTGCGCGAGGCGGTCGCGATCGGGCGCCGCTTCGGCGACCCCGACGTCGAGTTCGAGGCGCTGTCGTACCTTGGCGGCCTGTTCGTCCTGACCGACCGTGTCGAGGAGGGGATGGCCCTCCTCGACGAGGCGCTGGCGGCGGCCTGCGCCGGCGAGCTCACCGACCTCGGCAGCGTCGACTCGATGTTCTGCGGCTTCTTCTGGGCCTGCGAGCTGGTCAACGACGTCCCGCGCGCCGACCAGTGGATGCGCGCGGCCGCGCAGCTCATGAAGCGGAGGAACGCCGTCGCCGCCTTCTGCCGCGCCCACTACGGCGGCATCCTCACCGCGGCCGGCCGCTGGAACGAGGCGGAGACCGAGCTGGTCGAGGCCGCCGGGCACTTCGACCGGGGCATGCCGGAGCGCCGCGCCGCGGCGATCATCCGCCTCGCCGACCTGCGCGTCCGGCAGGGCCGCCTCGAAGAGGCAGCCCAGCTCCTGGACGGGCTCGAACAGCATCCGGACGCCGCCCGCACGCTGGCCGCGCTCCACCTCGCCAGTGGCGAGGTAGAGCGTGCGCGAGACGTGCTCGAGCGGGTCACCGACACCCCGGACGACGAGGTCCCGGAGGTCGGGGAGTCGACCATGGTGGGGCCGCTGCTCGCGCTCCTGGTCGACGTCCACCTGGAGGAGGGGAACGTCGACGACGCCGCGCGGGCCGCCGAGCGGCTCGGCCGCATCGCCGCGGCGCAGCGTGGGCCGTATCTCAAGGCCGCCGCCGCGCTGGCGAAGGGGCGGGTCTGCATCGCGAGCGGCGAGGGAGACGCGCGCGCGTGCCTCCACGACGCACTCGCCGGCTTCGCACGGGCGGAGCTGCCGATGGAGCTCGCGCGGACACGCCTGGAGATGGCGCGCGCGCTCGCGGACCGCTCGCCCGAGGTCGCCATCGCCGAAGCGAAGTCGGCGCTCGTGGACTTCGAGCGGCTGGAGGCCGCGCGGCACGCCGATGCCGCCGGTGCGCTGCTGCGGTCGCTCGGCGCGCCGGTCCGGACCGGCCCCAAGGGGGTCGGCGCGCTGACCAAGCGCGAGGCCGAGGTGCTCCAGCTCATCGGCGCCGGGCTCTCCAACCCGGAGATCGGCGACCGGCTGTTCATCACCCGGAAGACGGTCGAGACCCACGTGGGGAACCTGCTGTCGAAGCTCGGGCTGAGGAACCGGGCCGAGGCGGCCGCGTTCGTCGCCCGGGAGAAGATCAGCCCGTAGCTCGGGGACCTCCCCGATACTTCCCGGCCCGCCGGCCGGCATCCTCTGCTCGTCTACACCGAGCAGGAGGGGACATGGCCACCAACCAGTTCGACGCGATCGTGGTCGGCGCGCGCTGCGCCGGGTCGCCGACCGCGATGCTGCTGGCCCGCAAGGGCTACAAGGTCCTGGTCGTCGACCGGGCGACGTTTCCCAGCGACACGGTCTCCACCCACCTCCTCCACCCGCCGGGCGTGGCGGCGCTGAAGCGGTGGGGCGTGCTCGACCGGCTCCTGGCGACGGCGTGCCCGCCCATCGACACCTATGCGTTCGACTTCGGCCCCTTCACGATCTCCGGGTCTCCTGGGACCGACGAGGCCCCGGTCGCCTACGGCCCTCGGCGGAGCATCCTGGACAAGCTGCTGGTGAACGCGGCGTCCGAGGCGGGAGCCGAGGTCCGGGAAGGGTTCACCGTCGAGGACGTAGTCATCGAGGACGGGCGCGTGACCGGCATCCGGGGTCACGGCGACGGCGGCCGGACCGTCACCGAGCACGCCCGGGTGGTCGTCGGAGCGGACGGACGGCACTCGCTCGTGGCCCGTGCCGTGGGACCCCAGCGGTACAACGAGAAGCCGCGGCTCCTGTGCGGCTACTACACCTACTGGAGCGGGCTGCCGATGGACGGCCGCTTCGAGACCTACATCCGCCCCGACCGGGGATTCGCGGCGTGGCCCACGCACGACGACCTGACGCTGGTCATCGGCGGCTGGCCGTTCGCGGAGCTCGAGGCGAACAGGGGCGACGTCGAGGGCAACTACCTGAAGATGTTCGAGATGGCGCCGGCCTTCGCCGACCGGGTCCGCGCCGCCAGGCGCGAAGAGCGCTTCGTGGGCACGGCCGTGCCGAACTTCTTCCGCAGGCCGTACGGGCCTGGCTGGGCGCTGGTCGGGGACGCCGGCTACAACAGGGACTTCATCACGGCGCAGGGGATGCACGACGCCTTCCGGGACGCCGAGCTCTGCGCGACGGCGCTGGACGAGACGTTCCTGGGTGCCCGCCCCTTCGAGGTCGCGATGGAGCACTACCGAGCGGCACGCGACCAGCAGGTCCTGCCGATGTACGAGTTCACCTGCGAGATCGCGACGCTCGAGCCCCCGCCGCCCGAGCTGCAGCAGCTTCTGGCGGCCGTCCACGGCAACCAGCCGGCGATGGACCAGTTCGCGCGGGTCAACGCCGGGGTGACCTCGCCCGCCGAGTTCTTCTCCGAGGAGAACGTCGCCCGCATCATGTCGCGAGCCGGAGCGGCGGCGGCGCACGCATGACCCGTGGTGCCTCAGTCGCCGGCGAGCTCGTCGGTCGCGCCTCGTCCGGCCTCGACGGTGCGGTGCAGGAAGCTGGCGAGTAGCTCGAGCTCTGCGTCGGTGTACCCGGCGCAGAGCTCGTCCATCGCGGTGTTCATCCCCGCGTAGAGGCCGAACAGCTCGGCGCCGCGGTCGCGGCGGGCACGGATGGTGACGGCGCGCCGGTCGGACGGGTCGCGGTCGCGGGCCACCCAGCCGCCGCGCTCGAGCCGGTCGAGGATGCCGGTCATGGTGGCGGGGTGCAGCCCGGCGCTGCGTGCCAGGGCGCTCGGGCTGATCGGGCCGTGACGGTTGATGAGCTCGAGGCAGTCCAGGTCGACGTCCTTGAGCTCGATGCGGGCGCTGACCTGATGGTTGAGCAGGGACAGCTGGCTGCGCAGCTCGCGCAGCGACTCCTTGATCGCCGTGGTCAGCCGCCGCCGGCGCCGCCGTGCCTCCACGGTCTCAGGTGTTATGGAATTCATATGATATGATCTCCATGTTGTATGAGATGCAGAGGCATCGTACCTGAGACAGGAGGCAGCAGTTGAAGCTCACCATCTTCGCGGCGACCGGGGGAATCGGTCGTCAGCTCCTCGAGCAGGCCGTCGCCGCCGGCCATGACGTCACCGCGGTCGTGCGGAACCCGAACAAGCTGTCCGAAGAGGTCCGCGCCGTCACCGCCGACCTCGAGAACGCAGACCCGGCGGCACTCGAGTCCGCGGTCGCGGGAGCCGACGCGGTGCTCTCCGGCCTCGGTCCACGGTCGGCGTCCGAGACCGGGATCACCGAGCGGGGCACGCGAGCCATCGTCCAGGCGATGCGGGCGACAGGGGTGCGGCGCATCGTGGTCGTCAGCGCCGCGCCGGTCTCGACCGTGCCGTCGCCCGGCCGCCCCACGCCACCCAAGCGCGACCCGGGCGACGGGTTCGTCATGCGGAACCTGCTCAACCCATTGGTCAAGGTCGTGCTCCGCGAGCACTATGCCGACCTTGCACTGATGGAGGACGTCCTCCGGGACAGCGGGCTGGACTGGAGCGTCGTCCGGCCGCCGCGGCTGACCGACAAGCCGCTGACCGGCACCTACCGCACGGCGTACGGCCAGAACCTGCGGCGCGGCGTCCTGGTCTCGCGCGCCGACGTCGCCCACCTCATGCTCGACGTGCTCGGGCGACCCGAGACGATCAAGCAAGCCATCGGCATCGCCAACTAAGCCCACCGGCCGCGCGCGCCTTCCGCTCCCTTGCCGGCACCACCTCACCGGTCATGGTCCTGTGGCGTGACCAGGCGGGGCTCGATACCGTGCTGGGCATGGAGGTGCCTCGTACGGTCGTCCTCGTCGAGGGGCTCAGCGACCAGTTCGCGCTCGAAGCGCTGGCGGTGCGCCGTGGCCGGAACCTTGCCGCCGAAGGCGTCTCCGTCGTGCCGATCGGGGGCTCGAAGAACATCGGGAGCTTCCTGGCCCGGTTCGGCCCCGCGGGGCTCGACGTCCGGCTGGCGGGCCTCTGCGACGCCGCGGAGGAAGGCGACTTCCAGCGCGGTCTCGAACGGGCCGGCCTCGGCTCCAACCTCACCCGGGCCGGCATGGAACGGCTCGGGTTCTACGTGTGCGTCGCGGACCTGGAGGACGAGCTGATCCGCTCCCTCGGCGCCGACGCCGTGCAGCAGGTCGTCGACGCGCGGGGTGAGCTCGAATCGTTCCGCACCTTCCAGAAGCAGCCCGCGTGGCGCGGACGGACCAGCGAGGAGCAGCTCCGGCGCTTCTTCGGCACCCACAGCGGCCGCAAGATCCAGGCCGCGCCCCAGCTCGTCGATGCGCTGGACCTCACCCAGGTGCCGCGGCCGCTCAAGGGTGTCCTCGCGCACGTCTGACGCCCTCGAGCGCTACCTCCCCCCATGCCGTCGTGACGAAGAGGTGGCGCGTGAAGCCGACCTGAAACCGCCGGATGCGAAGCTTCCCCGCAGGCGATGCCGACAGCCAGACTGGCGAGAAGGGTGCGTGAGCGAGGTGCGGGTCGGGGCCATGTTCCGCTGCAGCGCGGAGCCGGAGGTGCTGCTGCCGTTCGCCCGCAGGATCGAGGAGCTCGGCTACGACGAGCTGTGGATCGTGGAGGACTGCTTCTACGCGGGCGGCATCGCCACGGCGACGGCGGCCTTGGCGGCGACCGAGCGGATCGTGGTTGGGCTCGGCATCCTGCCTGCCGTGATGCGCAACCCGGCGGCGACCGCGATGGAGCTGGCCGCGCTGGCCCGACTGTTCCCCGGGCGTGTCCTGCCCGGGTTGGGACACGGCGTCGCGGCCTGGATGCGTCAGATCGGCGCCTTGCCACGCTCCCAGCTCGCCGCGCTCGGCGAGACGATCACCGCTGTCCGCGCGCTGCTGGCGGGCGAGTCCGTCACGCTGCACGGCGACCATGTCCACCTGGACGAGGTGCGCTTGGACCATCCACCCCGCGTCGAGCCACCGGTCCTGGCGGGTGTGCGCGGACCCCGGTCGCTGCGGCTGTCGGGCCGAGTCGCCGACGGCACGATCCTGACGGAGCTGTCCAGCCCCGGCTACGTGCGATGGGCGCGTGAGCAGATCGACGCCGGCCGCGCCGAGGCGGGGCGCACCGACCCGCACCGGGTCACGGTCTACGCCCTGCTCGGGGTCGGCGCGGCCGGCCGGCGGGCGATCCGTACCGAGCTGGCCCAGTCGCTGCGTCAGGGCGGCGTTCCCCAGGTCGGTCCCGCCGAACGCGAGGGCGCCGCTGCGCTGGCCACGCTGGCCAGCAACGCCGACAGCACGGACGCGCTGGCCGCCCAGATCCCCGACAGCTGGATCGACCGGCTCGCGGTCGCCGGCGAGCCCGGTGACCGCAGCCGCGCTGTGGACGAATACGGTCGAGCCGGGGCGGACGCCGTCGTCCTGGTCCCGCCACCCGACCCGGGCGCGGCCATCCACGAGCTCGAACAGGCGGCCACGCAGCTCCTCCCGAGCCTGCGGTAGCCCGGCCTGGCGGTCGCTGGAGCCGCCCCGACCCGCCTTGCCGCGGCACCGTCGCAGGCTGCCCTGCGGGCAGGCATGATTGTCGGCCTCACCGGCTCCGTCGCATGCTGGAGACCGGCAAGGTCTGTGTGGGTCGGGGGCTGCCGTGGAGCGGATCGAGCGGATGCTGCAAGCCATCGACCGCTTCCAGCAACGGCACGGCGTGCTCGCGTTCCCGGTCGGGGTGGTCAAGAAGTTCGGCGACGACCAGGCCGGCAAGCACGCCGCACTGCTGGCGTTCTACGGCTTCCTGTCCCTGTTCCCGCAGCTGCTCGTGTTCGTCACCCTGCTCGGCTACGCGCTCGCCAACGACCGGGCGCTGCAGCAGCGGGTCGTCGACCTGGTCGTCGCCCAGTTCCCGGTCGCCGGCGCACAGATCCAGGACGGCATCCGCACCATCGAGGGCTCCGGCGTCGGGCTGGCGATCGGCATCGCCGGCACCCTGTGGGGCGGACTGGGCATCACCCAGAACGCCCAGGACGCCATGAACGCGGTCTGGAACATCCCGCGCAAGAACCGCCCGAACCTCTGGTTGCGGCTGGCCCGCTCGCTCGGTTCGCTGCTGCTGGTGGTCGCGGCCGTGCTCGTGGCCACCGCCCTGGCCGGGCAGGGCACCACCAGGCCGGGCATCCTTGGCCGCCTGTTCCCGTTCACCGGCTCCCTGCTGCTCAACCTGCTGCTGCTCACCGTGATGTTCCAGGTCCTCACGGCCATCCGCGTCCCGTGGCGGCAGTTGCTGCCCGGCGCAGCCTGCGGAGCGCTGGGCTGGAGCGTCCTGCAAGCGCTGGGCGTGTGGATCGTCGACCGCCAGCTCGAGCGGGCCAACCTCGTCTACGGGGTGTTCGCCATCGTGATCGTGCTGCTCTCCTGGTTGTCCCTGAGTGGCCAGCTGCTGCTGTACGCCGCTGAGGTCAACGTCGTCCTCGCCCGGCGACTATGGCCACGCAGCCTGCTGCAGCGGCCGCTCACCGAGCCGGACAGGCAGGTGCTGACCGCACTGGCCCAGGCCGAGGAGCGCCTGGACGAGGAGACCGTCGAGGTCAGGTTCTCCCCGGAGTCGGGAAGCGGAGGCGAACCACCGAGCACGTGAGCATGTTCCTGGTTGCTCAGCAGCCGGGGCGCAGATCCTGCACATGATGGAGTCGCCAGACCGCCACTCGGCCGTGGCCTTGCTGCCTGCTGCCACACGTCAGGCGGACGCCACCCCCATCCCCAGGTGCTTGCGGATGTTCGCCTGCACCACCGTCGGCGGTTCGGTCGCGTCGACCGCCACGACGACTTCCTTGGCACGGAACAGGTCGAGGACCGGCTCGGTCTTGGCGTGGTAGTCGCGCAGGCGGGCACGGACGGTGTCCGGGGTGTCGTCAGGTCGCGCGACGAGCCGGCCGCCGCACATGTCACACACGTCGAGGACGGCCGGGCGGTGGGAGATGAGGTTGTAATCCAGCCCGCAGCGGGAGCAGAGACGGCGGCCGAGGATGCGCTCCTCGACCATGCGGTCGGGGACCTCCAGCAGGATCACCGCGTCGAGATCGTAGCTCTCCAAGAAGAACCGGGCCTGCGGCTGGTTGCGCGGGAAGCCGTCGATGATGAAGCCGAAGTTCCAGTCGTGCTCGCTCAGGCGCCGGTGTACCACAGTGGCGACCAGCTCGTCGGAGACCAGCTCTCCCGCGGCCACGATGCGCCGCACCTGCGCGCCGAGCTTGGTGTGGTGCTGGACGTTCCAGCGGAAGATGTCACCCACGCTGATGTGCTCGAGGTCGAGTGCCTCGGCGAGCAGCTTGGCCTGCGTGCCCTTGCCGCTGCCCTGGACGCCCATGATGATGAACTTCCGCATCCCGTCACCTCTCCTCGCATCCTGGAGCACCGTCCCGACGGTTCCTGCCACATCTGCCAGGCAATCGCGGCGCAACTCGATCCTCTGGTCGGCAAGCCACGCTCAGCGTCCTCCAGCCGGGGCGGTCGACGTGGGGGTGCCCTCGATGGCCTGCTGGCCCTGGCGGATCAGCCTGCCGAGCCGGTCGATGGCCCGCTGGTAGGCGCCGAGGTCCTTGCGGTCGAGTGCCTCCTGGGCCTGGCGGAACGCCTCGGCCTGCCGTGCGAGGATCTGCGCGAGTCGGGATCTCGTGGCCGGTGGGCCTGGCCCGGCGGGCTCCGGTGTCCCGGGAGTCCCGCCGAGTACCTGGGCGATCGAACCGTCCAAGGTCGCGGTGTAGCCGAGCCGGTTGTTCAGGAAGGCCGCGACCCTCCGCAGTTCGGGGATGGCGCTCTGGCTGGCCTGGATGAAGATCGGCTGCACGTACAGCAGCGAGTTCCCGATCGGGACGGTGAGCAGGTTGCCGAGGGTGACGGTGGAGCCCTGCTGGTTGAACAGGGTGAGTTCCTTGGCCACGTCCGGGTCGGCCAGGATCTGGGCGTTCACCTGGGTGGGCCCGAACACCGTGCGTGAGCGGGGCAGGTTGAACAGGGTGATCCTGCCGTAGCCGTCGGGGTCCGCCCGAGCCGCCATGTAGGCGACCATGTTCTGCTTGTTGTTGGGAGTGAATGGGACCACCAGCACGAAGTGCTCGCGGCTCTCACCGGGCAGTCGTACGAGGAGGTAGTAGGGGCGCATCCTGGCTCGCTGCGGGTCGCCGACCGTGAGCGGGGTGGCGGCGCCCAGGCTTGGCCGGATCTGCCCGGAGCGGTCCTCGGGCAGCGCCCAGAAGTCCTGCTTGGAGTAGAAGTCCTTGGCCACCACGATGTGGTAGGCGGCGTAGCGGTCGGCCTGGATCGAGAACAGGTCCTCCGGGTAGCGGAGGTGGGCCTGGAGGTCCGGCGGGATCACCGATCGGGTCAGGAAGAGGCCTGGGAACGCCCGCCGCCATGCCCGCAGCAGCGGGTCGGTCTCGTCGAAGGCGTACAGCGTGACCGTGCCGTCGTAGGCGTCCACCACTGCCTTGACCGAGTTGCGCAGGTAGTTGGCCCGGCCGTGCACGCCTCGGTCGCCGGGGGCGTCACGGCGCGCCGCCGCCTCCATCTGGATCCGTTCGGCGTACGGGTAGGAGTCGGTGGCGGTGTAGCCGTCGCGGATGAACACGATGCGCCCGCCGACCACCGCCACGTACGGGTCGCCGTCCCATTTCAGGAACGGCGCCGCCTTCTCCACCCGGTCGCGGATGTCGCGGTAGAGCACGACACGCGATGCCGAGGTCAGGTTGCTGGAGATCGCCAGGTTGACGTCGTGGAAGCGGACGGCGAAGGCGAGGCGGCGGAGCAGTCCGCCGAGAGGGACGCCGCCACGGCCGTCGTAGCGGAACGACGCCTGCGGCTGGCCGCCTGGCGCGGGGGCGTCCACTTCGGGCTGGCGGGTGGCGGCGACCACGTACGTGGGGGTGTCCGGGGGCGGCTCGCCGTAGTAGATGCGCGGCTGGCGGATCGGGATGGCGCCGCCTGGCTGGTCGAAGCCGCTCACCACGAACGCAGGCCGCCCCGACGCTTCGGACGTGTTGACCTGGGCGGCCACGACCCCGTAGCCGTGCGTGTAGGCCAGGTGGAGGTTCTGCCAGGTCTGGGCGGATCGGTCGAGGTTGCGCGGGTCGGCCTCGCGGGCGGAGATCATCACCTGCCGCGGCGTGCTCTGGATCGGGTAGCGGTCCACGTCGACGTCGCTGAACTCGTAGTACTGCCCGATCGCCTGCAGGTTCTGGATGCCGATCTTGAGCACGCCGGGCTCCCACAGGCGGATGTTGCCGACCGTGACCTGGTTGGCACGGAGTGTGGCCGCGGGCAGGTCCTCGGCAGCGGCGAACTCGGTCGTCTCCACCTGGTCGAGCGCGAACGCCTTGCGGGTCGCGTCGAGGTTGCGCTGGATGTAGGGGAGCTCCCGCTGCAGCTCCTGCGGGGCGACCCGGAAGCGCTGCACGAAGGTGGGGTAGACCCCTCCGACCAGGACCGACGACAGCGCGAACAACACCAGGCCGCTGGCCGGCAACGCGAAGCCTCGCGACCGGGCGGTGGCGATCACCAGCAGGGCGCATACCGGCGCCAGCAGCACCATCAGGCGCAGCGCAGGGAGCTGAGCGTGCACGTCGGTGTAGGAGGCGCCGGTCACCACTCCCCGGGGCGAGAACACCAGCGAGAATTGGTCCAGCCGATAGCCCCATGCCTTGAGCAGCAGGACGAGGGCGACCAGGAGCGACAGGTGGGCGCGGGCCTCAGGTGCGACTCGCCGTCCCGCCAGCCCGGGCCGGATCCCGCCCAGCAGGTAGTACGCCGCGCCCGCCACCACCAGCCCCGCCAGCAGGGTGAACAGCAGCCATCCGAACACCAGGCGCTGCAGCGGCAGCGTGAACACGTAGTAGCCGATGTCCCGGTGGAACTGGGCGTCGGTGTCGCCGAAGGCCACCCGGTTGCGCCACAGCAGCACCGTCTGCCAGTGGCCGGCAGCGTGCAGCCCGGCCCCGAGCGCGAGGACGACCACCACGCCGCGGGCAAGGGGCCGCAGATGCCGGGCGAGCAACCCCGGCCAGCCGTCGGATGGTCCCAGCCATTCGACACCTTGCTGCTTGCTCCGCCGTGCCAGCCGCTCGGCACGCCACAGGTTCGCCGCAACGAACGCTCCAGTGCCCGCAGCAGCCACCAGGACGAGGACGACCCGGGCGTCGAGCACGCCCCAGAACACCCGGGTCTTGCCGACCTCCCGATACCACAGCAGGTCGGTGTAGAGGCGGGCGAGGCCGCCGAGCGCCCACAGAACCACGAGGGCGCCCACCGCGACCGCCAGGGTCCGAGCACCCGGTGGGCGGCGGAGCACAGCCATACCCAAACCCTTCGACACGACCATCGGGCGTCCTGTGGTCGGCTGCGTTCACTACCACAGTAACCGGCAGCGCCGTCCGATCAAGCCGCAGACGCCCTATCGAGGAGGGCACGGCCCACGAGCATGGGTGACCAGAGCTTTGGGCGCGAAGAGTTCGATTCCCGTTCGGGGATGCCCGGTCGACCCGCGTTCCCTGTGAGCAGGGAACTACACTGGTGTAATTGCGGAGGCGGACGGGAATCGAACCCGCCAGGAGAGGGACGCTCCCCTCACCGTTACATGGTTGCTTGGACGGGGTGGGTGCCGCCGGTCACGGTCAGCTCACCGTCGCGGAGGGGCGCCCGGCAGGCGGCGCAGACGGTCAGGGGGTGGAAGTCGGCGCCGCAGGTGTGCCGGAAGATGATCGGCTCGGCCCCGGGGTTGCAGTGGCGGTCGCCCCACTCCTTGAGGGCGAGCAGGATCGGCTGGAGCTCCCGGCCGGCCTCGGTCAGCAGGTACTCATAGCGCGGCGGGTGCTCGCAGTACCGTCGGCGCTCGATCACGCCTGCCAGCTCCAGCTTGCGCAGCCGGGCGGTGAGCACGTCACGTGGGGCCCCGGTGCCGGCCGCGATGTCCTGGAAACGCGTGCGCCCGTAGCGCAGCTCGCGCGCCACCAGCAGGGCATAACGGTCCCCGACGATCGACAGCGCGTCGGTGATGGAGCACACCCTGGGGGTCGGTTTGATTTCTGGACTCACGGTGCTAGTGTACCCCGCACGGTGAGTTGAGTTCCTAATCGCTGTCAAGCTGGGCTGCTGACGGTAGGGTGGTGGTGGACGGCCGGTGCCGGAGCGCTCTGCGACTCCTTGCTGCACCGGCTCGTCCGCTGTGTGGACCGCGAGTGGGTGTGGTGGTCCGTCGCTGGTCGCGGAGCTGGCTGGGGATCTGGTAGCGCTCGGCGATGATGCGACGCCCTTCGTCCAGGGTGATGGGTCGGCCGTCGGTGTCGCAGATGACGTAGGGCTCGCCGCGGCGCCAGCAGGCGACCAGACGGGTCAGCAAGACGGTGGCGATGTGGCACAGGGCACTGTTGTGGTGCTTGCCGGCCTGGACCATGAGGCGGTGGTAGCGCGCGGCGAGGGTCGGGTCCAGGCGGCGGGCGTGGTCGGCGGCGATGAAGAGTGCCTCGCGCAGCACCGCGTCGCCGGCCTTGGTCGGGCCGCCGTGGGTGCCGGTGAGGCCGGAGGCGTCCTGGCTGGGGACCAGGCCGCTGAAGGAGCGCACCCCGGCCAGGGAGCGGAACCGGGTTGGGTCGCCGAGCCGGCCGAGGATCTGCGCGCCGGTGATCTGCCCGACCCCCGGCGCCGAGGTCATGATCCCGGCTGGGTCACGCCGGTCCAGTACGAGCTTGATGCGCTCGTCGAGTTCGTGGATCTCCTGGGTGAGCTGCAGGGCGACGCGAGCTTCGACGGCGATGTCGTCGGCGAGTTCGCCGTAGTCGAGCTCGCCGGCCCACAACGCCAGGGTCTGGTCGGCGGCGGTGAGCAGCTCGACCGCTTTCTCGTCGCCCCAGACCCCGCGGGAGTACCGGTACAGGAAGCGCGGCCAGCCAGCCCGGTCCGAGCAGTTCCAGCAGCGCGTCCAGGCGGCTGAGGGTGGTGGTGCGCCGCTTGACCAGGGTGGCACGGAGCTTGGTCGCCCGCCGGAGGACGTCGGCGGGGCCAAGGCCGTGCTCGGCGTGCAACCCTTCGGGGTGCAGCAGCGGCAGCCGGGCCAGCAAGCGCGAGTCGAGCCGGTCGGTCTTGGTGTGCTTGTGGTAGTAGGCGCGCAGGTCGGCGGCCTGCTCGGGTGGGACCAGCACCACCGTTGCGCCGCGGCGGCGAAACCAGGCCGCCAGCGGCACCCACGCGTTGCGGGTGGGTTCCATGATCACCGTCACCCCGACCGGCTCGGCCTGGCCGGGCAGCATCGCCCAGAGCCGTTCCAGCTCCTCGGGGCTGGTGCGGAACCGCCGTCCCGTCCAGATGAACCCGCCGCTGTCATCGGCGAGGCTGGCCTGGTGGGCCGCCCGGCACGCAATATCGATCCCCAGCCGTAGCTGCACGAACCCCTCCCTTGGTCGATGCGCCGGCCGGCCAGCGCCAGCGCCTGATGGGAGGTGGCGTGCCAGACATTCACTAACAGGGATCCAGGCCAGGCATGATCGCCTGGCCTGGTCACCAGGTTCCCAACAGGGCCCACCTCCCGGCGGTGGCCCCACCCACCCCGTGATCAACGGGCAAGGAGTCGCACGCGCTCCAGTCGGTCATCCAACGACGATGGGCAGGCGCCGGTCACCCAAGATCCTCGCATCACCGGCCGGACGATCCGCAATCCAGGGCACACCGAGTTTGAATGTCGGTCAGGGTGGACGCGGGGGTGCCGTGCCGGGCGATGGCGGCGCGGAACGCCGCCAGGACGACCGGGCCGGTGACCGGGGCGTGGGCGGTCACGGACACCGCGTAGCGGCTGTGGTCGTCCAGCCAGGTTGAGGACCTCGGCGTCGGGGCCGGGCGTGCCGTCGGGGTGGGTGAGCCGGTAGTGGGCGGGAGTCGGCCTGCCAGGTCTCGTTGGGCAGGGTGGCCGCGAACCGGTGGTAGGACGACGTGGGCCGCTTCTTCGGCGTTGGGGTGACCAGCCCGGCGCGGGCCAGGGAGCGGCTGACGGTGGACGCCGACACGGTGGTGGGCGTGGTGGTGGGCCAGGTGCCAGGCGATGGTGTCGGGCCCGGCGTCCAGGCCCGCGGTGGTGAGCTGCTCCCGCAGGCTGGTGATCAGCGCGACGGTGGCCGGCGGGACGGCGGTCGGCCTGGTCTTGGGCCGGCGTGAGCGCGGCTCGAACGCGGCGTCGCCGTCGGCGTCGTAGCGGGCCTTGAGCTTGTCGGCCCAGGAGCGGTGGACGCCGTAGCGGGCGGCGACCTCGGCGGGTGTTTGGCGGTCGACGAGCAGGGCGGTGAGGACCAGGCGGGCCTTGGACATGCCCGGACTTCACCAAGGGCGCACCGTCGCCCGTGTCTTGCCAGACCCGTCGCCGATGTCTTGAGAGATCCGTCGCCGATGTCCTGACGGAACGCACCTTCGCGGCTCCCCGTCCCGGCACGAGATCCACTGGGCCAACCAGGCACCAGACGGCTACTTCGGCATCTACGTCCAGGACGAGAGGGTGCCGCAGGTCGCCACCAACACCACCGACCAGGGCCGCGACACCTGGCCGGGCTTCAAGGCCGGCACCTACTACTACTTGGAGATCAACGCGACCGCCGGTGGGGTGTCCAGATCGTCGACACCCCCTGAGTCAATCTCGTTCTAGAGCGGCCAGCTCGTCAGGACCAGGCTCACCAGGCCGAGCAGCAGCGCCGCCCAGTAGTACCGGCCCGGCACGAACGAGTCGACGATCGCCGCGATCAGTCGGTCCTGGCCTTCCCGTTCGGCCAGGCCCTCCCTGATCTCCGTCTGCTCCGCCCATTCGTTGACCCGGCGGACCGTAGCGATGGCCTGGCGGAACCGCCACACCTGCCAGGCCGCCAGCGCGAGCGCCAGCACGCCGGCCGGCACGCCGACCTGCTTCGCCGTCACCATGGCCAGGATGTCGCGCACCCTAGTAGCTCGTCAGCCGTGACTTGTGAGATGTGGGGTTTGGTCTCATGCTCGTGCGGTCGAGGGATACCGCCGCTGCAGGAGGCCGAAGGTGCGCAAGCGACACGTCGTGGTTCTCTCGGAGGAGGAGCGCGCCCGG